>Ga0307934_1002035_pt1 | contig 11326 bp, 2 predicted proteins | sample OrgLakmetageno90_FD_201838 | JGI IMG/M metagenome (GOLD analysis project Ga0307934, IMG submission 201838) | Saline water microbial communities from Organic Lake, Antarctica - #90 | ecosystem: Environmental > Aquatic > Non-marine Saline and Alkaline > Saline | place: Antarctica: Organic Lake... | reverse complement strand
TTGCTTGTTAACCAGTAGGTTTGCCAAAGTCTGAGAATGAGTTCCATTATTATCTGAAATCTTACCTAAGTAAAGATTCACAATATCTTCTCCTCCTTCTAGGCATTCTTGAGCAAAAGAAAAAGAGTGAAACCCACAGGCAAGTATACATAAAACTATAACTCCATACTTGTTTCTACTCATGAATAATATACACATAAAATAAACTAGTCACCAATATGTTGACAAATTTTTCAATTTAGGTTACTACACTGGAGTTCACATACTTTTGACATTGCATGATACCATCCACCTTCAGATTCATTTACTGGATTCTTTTTTCATAAAAGGTCCATATTATTATATACAGCTGAACTCAACAACGGAAATCTCTGCGTCGTGCGTTTTACATCATTAAATACTCATTCAAGTTGCATATTTTTCTGATTTTGTAAGACGCTATAAAAAACATTTTGCATGCTAGCAACTTTTTGATCAACAATAGTATTGTCTTGATAACTTCAAAAGTATCTTTGCACATCCCTTTGATAGTCTTGAACAGTCTGTCAAATTTGTTGTTCTCTAAGTACAGCTAATTTATCCTCAAGTGTTGGATATCTCTCAGCATTTTCTTGCTCAGTATCTTTTGGTGTTGTGTCTCATGAGGTAGAGTTTCATAAACGAGATCATGTCTCTCATCATGCATCAGTTTTTTTATTTCTATTTTTTCGTCCATCATCAATCTTCTTCCGCAACATCTCTACTCGTACTGGTGCTGGATCGTAGTTCTTCTCTACTGCAAACACATCCCAGAATCAGTCTTTAGATGGATAATCTGTTCATCGATAACTATCTGTCAATGCTTGCATTCTTTGTCTTGCTGCATCTCCATCTTTTGTTCATCATCTTTTGAAAAGTCATTTCAAACGAGACCAAGCAGTGAGAAAGGTGTCTTTTGCACGACTACCATCCTTAACAATTCTCTCTTTGAATGTGAATGATGTCTCTTTTCTTGCATTTTGCCACTCTTCATGACAGGTATTACTCGCCAATCCAATACTACATGCATATGCATCATTCATTTGCCAAACATATGCAAAGAATTTCTCTTTATTCTCTAGAAAATCTAGATACTGAATAAGATTTATATCTTCTGAGACCTTAAACTGCGGAGGGCCAAATATTTTCTGATGTTTTTTATATAATTCTGTTGCTACATTCAATAATCTTGTTCTTTCATACTCTTTTATTCAGTCTTCTACATCAATCGCATCACTCCTTTCAATACCAGCACCAACTCATTCTAATTCATGGTAAAACCATAAATCTAAATGTAGATCCTCATACAATAAATGCAACTGCCGCACTAATCTCGACAGTATTCCATACGTAGCATTATCGATATCAAATTCATATCTTTCACCGTTTTTCTGCAACTCAACATATCATAGTTTTTTCAATTCATTATTGATAGTATTCAATACATCTACAGGAACTTTCTTTGTATGATTTCAGGAATTATGTAATTGAATAGTACGAGCGATTATATCACGTTGTTTTTGTTGTAATACTTTCCAATCTCTTCTTATTGCTTCATCTCTATGTTGCATATTGAATTGCCTATATACGTTATCGGTATATGCTGGTGTAAGCACCTCTCTAAGTACTGTTTCTTGGAAAGCCTTCAACTCATCCATTGTCCCAGCAAATGATGTAGTTCAGGATCATGATACAGATCATGATACAGGGTCAGTTGGATATAAATCTAATACAGTATCAACAAATTCAGTATATGTTTCCAGTGCTTTTGGCATGTTGTTACATGTATCACATGATTGAGCAAAAACGGCATATGGAGTCAACGCTCATATACATATTACACAGATTATAGACAATAATTTTAGCACTATACGCATTCACATATCCAATAAAATAAAGTATTTCTATGTTTATTCGTTACAACAAGCGGTATTTGTCGAATAACTCAATACTGTACTAAAGCATCATTCCAACTCAGTATACTTATCTGACAAACTACTAAATCTATTATCAATAAAGTAATCTAATGAATACGCACGCAAATTTTGCACCAGGAATTCTACTCATTTTTCTACCATAAGCGTACGAACATATTGCACTTCTTGTTCATAACGTTCATCTGCAAGATCCTGACAATGTTTGTATAATCACTGTCAATTTGTCGCAGCAGTATACTCTGATTCTGAACCACTCAATGGGTCCAATCGTCATTGGATGTTTGCTATTTCTATACACAGTGCTCTATATTGAGCACGGAGTGTATCTATTTGTTCATAGTTTTTATCTTCAATCGCAGCATAAGCTTTCTCATTTCTGTCTGTATCTCACCAAAATTTATAAAATAATTCTTCTAACTGCGCTGGAGGATATCCTTCTCTATCTTCTGCTATTTCTTTTATCGTTTCTCTTCGTTCTTGCGATAAATTTGGAACCTTAGCTCTGTTGTCACAATCAAATCACATGCTGTTACAATGATCTTCAACCCCGTCAAGTTTTCTAAATCCGATATTGATCAAATGATCTCATAAATACGGACTCATAGCAAAATAGTATGGAGATTGTTTGTCTTCACATTTTGATTCATCATTTAACGCTAAACAACAATATTGTTGAAAATGTCAAAACAGTCTTGATAAATCCTGATCTGTAAAGAATAATAATTCATGTTCCATTGTAGGCTCTATCTCCTGTTTCTCGGTATACTTATTATTTACATCAAGAACAAATCATGCTTGAGTACCAACACTATACGCAAGGCAGTCATTATTTGACTGTGCAAAGACAGTATTTGTAACAAACAAACAGACATATGCTACGAAAAGAACAATATATAAACGCATACTAATTGAATGGTTGAGGAGTAAAACTAACATCTATTACTTCATTTCCTACTGCATCTGTTACACTATATATTACTTGACCTCAGTCGAAGCTATATCAAGCTTCATACTCATGTTGCTGAGCCGGTGGTACATATATGTCTCCTGCCTCACTTACATACATATGACATTCAGCACCATAGGGTCTTATACATGATCCATCTGTAAATCAACCAACAAAGTTACTCTCCATAGGAATCGATTCAAAGTTTACTCCAGAGATATCAACCTGTGCTACTGTACTTGTATCAGCACGGAGACTTACAGAGAATAAAGAATTTGAATTTCATCATGGAGATGCTGGTCAAAATACTTGTAGTGTTCATCGTCCATCTGGAGCGAATCATACTTCAGCTTGTGCTTGATCAGACAGATCCAATTCTCAAGTTTGTGTATTTATAGATCCTACTTCATTACCACTTTCATCAAAGAATTTAATACGGTCATCAAAAGGATATAGTCCTCCTATTACTCTTGGATCCAATGGTTTTACACTAAATGTATCTGGATCTAATGGCTCCCAATATCACATTCTATTTCTTTCAAATTTCACCTGTCATCTATCTATCAAATCTGAAAGTTTTGTCGTTACTTCAGCTCCTACTCAAAGATACTCTATAAGCTCTATTTCTAGATCAGGAACAGAAATAGTCAATTTCACTGGAACCTTGGACGTATTCCCTGCTTGATCAACTGCAGCAAACATAAAGGTCTCTTGATGTGGGTACTTAAAGTCTAAGTCTTCAAGTTTCACTTCAGCTCATTTATCAATCTGAATAGTTTTCCCATCTCGAATGATCCAGTTTTCAATCACCTTTCCATTATCTTCCCAAAGTCATTCTATAGTATAGGTAGTATTTATATTGCCTAACAGATTACGACCTTCATCTTTCACCTCTCAAGTAATATCTCTGATTAATTTCACATTGAGAGTTGGATCTTGTTCATCTGCCCATTTTTGAGCCCCTGCCAAACGTTGACGAGACCATGGTCCTCTTTTCTCTAGATAGTACGATGGTCAAGCGACACTCGTAGATGCTCTTCTAAATAATTTAGAGAAGAATCAACCTGACTGTTTAGTCTCACTTGCAGAAGTTTCCAATAAATGTAAAGGAGCAGTTTTTGAATAATACCGTTTCTCTTCAAGGTTCTGTAGTACAGTTTTTATATTCTTCTTCTTTCCATCATAGTACTTCACATCAATAATTGTTCCATCTTTCAAATAAGAACTTATAGATCATTTTCTCAGTTGTCATGGTATTTCAATATCTAGTCATTCATAAGTCATTGATTCTGGTAGCACAACCAAATATCTTGTTCTGTTAGGGTCTATTTTAGCTGATCTTCACCATGATTTATCATAGTTTACATCAACCCTTTCTGTTACCTCCAAGATATATCCATCAAGTCTTGGATCATGTTCCCAATTCCAAGCCATTGATTCAAGATTGTGTCATTCTCTAGCAAAATCATACGATACATGATCATGATCCCATACCTTAAATTCAGTTCCACCAGCTTGTATCCATCAATAATTTGGTTTCACTTGTTCTACAAGTTTTTCCATAGAAGAGAATGGTCCTATAGTTACTGCAGCATATCCTCATCCACCATAGCTATCCTTTTGTTTACCATATTTGATCCAAATATGATGTTCATCGTATAAGAAAATATCATCGTTTCCATCTGAATTTACATCAAATACATCATATGTGTTTTCATTATATCGTTTTGTTCATTTTTCATTCCATGCAATAATATTGTGATAATCTCCATCCTTACCAGGAACAAAGAACCCATCAATATACTGTGTGAAATCAACTTTTGAGATGTCTTGAGGAGATGTTTCTCATCCATTTCATTGTGCATATATTTTTGATTGCATATCCGAAGTATCTACCTGAGTAAGACGTTCTCCAGGAGCATATGTTTCAGGTATTACAGACAATCTATCTTGGAGGTCGGCAAAATAATATCTGAGGTCTTCATGCTCTAGCTCATTCATACCTAAATCACTCGGAATATGTTTTTCTAATGCTCCAGCAAATCAATCCACTAATCATCTTTGCATATTTACACGACTCACTGTAGGATGCAATTGGTTTCATAACACTTGTTTTATGTCTTCATTTCAATTGAACAATGGTGCTGCATATTCACGAACATCTAGAGTGTCAGCAACCAATTTTTGCGTAGGTAAAGTCTTGATAAATTCGTCATAGTTTTGCATCTGCTTCAATAAATCATTGTAACGAATACGATACTCTTGAATATCATCAATAGCTGTATCTCCCAGTGCTTGTATCTGTGCAATATTTGGCACTACTCACGTAGGTGTATCCAATATAGCAAGAGTACGACGCACATCTTTGTGCAACCAATGGAATTCTTGACGTTCCAATAATGATTTCAATCCATCATGCAATGAAGCAAATACGTCCTCATATTCTCATCATAGATACTGATTCAATTTACTTGCTAGTCTTTGTTCAGCACCTATAGGCAATGGTGGAACTTTTCAAAATGAATCTCATAGATCAATTTCAGTATCTATATTATCCAGAGCATCAAAGTAGTCATTATCTCATACTGAATCAACTTTATCCTGAACAAATGTTGTAACGTTATTTTGAATCTCATTCATTTTTCCATTCCATTCACTAGATATTTGGTCCACTGCATCATATAACAATGAGAAATCTGCTTTGATATCTACATAACTCGTAATCCTATAATCAAATCATTGTACAGGACTAGGGTCAAAATCAATACTCAAATCATCAAACGGAAAGATATCTTGTTTTCTTTGAGTCATTTGTTCTATTCTCGTCTTCACTCACTGTTCTGCAACCAATCAAACCTTAGATTTAAACAAACACCATATGGTCCCTACAAAGTCTAATAGTTGCACTGCAACCTTGATTGCTGGGCTAATTTTCGGTATCTTAGGCGCAGGAGGCAAGGTAGGTAAATTAATCACAACATCTAAAGTTAACTCTGGCCATTCAGGAAGTTCTGGTGGCTGAGGCAATAATGGTATGACTGGTAACGGCACAGCGATATCAATATTTCTTGGTACAGGAAGGTCTGGCAATCTTGGTAAGTCTATTCTCTTCGCGACTAGCTGAATATCAGGTATAACAACGTCTAATCCAAGATTAATATTGGAAAGATCAATAATAATGTCTGGAAGATGGAAACTTGGAATAGGAATGATTGGTAAATCAACACATAACATACTCAATTTACATGAGTAGAAGTCATAATTATCTTGTCTACATTTAGCACATCTCGAATGCCAATTAACCGAGAGATCAATAAGAATCTGCCATGTATCAATAATTCATACTAACAAGATCACTGTATCCACCCATCTAGAAAATCTATTTGCATTATCCTGCAGCCATCAAGTGATCTGACCAATAAAGGAATTTATAAAATCAGTTAACTCTATAATGTATTGATCTCATCCACGTAACCACTGATTCACTTGATCTGGAAGATCTCCATATCTTTGAATCGTCACATAATTTCTTTTCACATTATTGATAACTGTATTCATTTTATCAATTACTTCTTCCAAATTTTGTGATTCTTCACCAAATGTCTCTCCAATTTCTTGAAGTTGTGTTGAAGTAACTTGGACATTTTGCCACTCTTGAAGAATTCTTTCATTTCTTTCAATCCACTGCGCTACATATGCATCATATCTATTGATATCATACAATGGGATAAATGGTACTTCAATAAATGTTGTTTGGTGTTCTATATTTATCAATGGTACAGAATCAAAGTATGATGAAATAGCGTCAAATACGTTTGTTTGTTGTTCCATAACAGTTGATAAGACATTTGAGTTCAGTTGCACCAATCATGTTTGTTCTTGTGGGTCGTCAGTTTGTTTTCTATTTGTTCCATGATTTTTAATTGCATTAATCGAATCTCTCACATCCTCTCCAGCATATTGAAACGCTGCACCAATGGTATCAATATTTCAAATCGTATCTAAGTTTCATCACAACTGATCCATATCAGGTAAGAGTAACTGAATGTGCATACTCAATGCATTATTTGCATAATATGCCATTTGGTCTTCCATCCAATCTTGAATCACACATTGTCTAAGTCATTTTACTAATCATCATTCTACTTTTAGATCAAAATTTGATCCTCCATGAAGCGTTTCATCACCAAGAGATAAGAAATCTTGTCCATTCACATTGATACCAATACTATCAGAATTTCCAATATCATAATCCTCATATCATCGTTCACCTACCCAATTTATATTATCTTCAACTTCAGCTTCAATCTGTGCAACAGTGTTTTGCAAGAAATTTGATCTTCACGGAACTGCAGTTCTTCATCACAATTGTGGAGAACCTAATGGACTGTTTCTTTGTGCTCCTATATCACAAGCTCCTATAGCATACAAGTCACGTTGCTCTTCTTCGATAACATAATTAGATTCTTGTTCTTTTGGAGACATAACATCTTTTATTGGTGATTCACCATCAACACACTGTGCTCACATAAGTGGAGCTCATGCAATCACCAAACAATTTCCTACAACATCTCCAATTGGTGATGGAATATTAATTGATGTTCCATACGGACCAAAACATAAGGCTACTCACAGACCATTTGTTAGGGTAGGAGAAACATACACTCTAAACTGCGATGTCGCTCATTCTCCACCAAAATATCATCAAGCTAATGTAGGATCAGGTGGCCATACAGGAATAATACCAGTAGGGAAAGCAAAAATAGGAAGTCATTTATCATCAGCTAACTTACATCACATGACGTTATAGGTACCTGGCGATAAGAAAGCCATATTGAATGGCACTGGTAGTCACTGACCACACATTTTCTTTCCAAATTTGATTCCATTACATCTTTGATATCCAAATTCATAATCTTTCCATAATCACATTTTTTCTACACCTGGCTGGGCAGCTCTAGCGCTTTCAGGTGTATCATCTGTATATCAATCTATAGATTGTTCGGCTTTATCGACAAAATAATCTAAATATAATTTACTTTTATCTTTTAATATTTCTTCTACTCTATTTCCATATCTTCTCCACTCAATAGATGGTAACAACCCAACCATATCTCAGATAGACCTAAAATCAAAACTCCTCTCCAAGTTTTCAAAGGTCTCTTCACGTTCTTCATCAAAATGGTCTATATATTCTTGTTCTTTCTCCTGCTTCCATTCTTCAAGATCTATCAATTCCTCTCAAGGACTAAACATCCAATATTGCTTATAACATCCATCATCAGGATATGCTCTAATACGTTTATCCCATCATCACTGAGCATGAACTTTAGGAGTAAGTAACTGAGTCAAAGATGCATTTGTTGGTCATTTAAATAAATCTTTTTGAAGAGTTTCAACTTCAATATTGATATATCCATTTCCATCATACTGCAATTCATATCAGAAATTTATAGTTCCTCACAATGGGACATCTTGAATAGCAAATGCATATCACTGACCAATATTTCGATCAATAAATACATCTTGTGGTATATTCCCACGGTCAAAACTATCTATTTTTCCATACTCATCCATATAAGCAATCCATGGTCCAGTTATCTTCTCTCGGTAAATACCTTTATCTGGTCATCATACCGGAATCAACGAAACAGAAACTTGAACTATATCTCATTTCTCCAAGCGACCTCAATTGACATCAGTAAATGCCTTGCTCACATCAAATCTAGGAGTATTTTGATACGGATCATCTGCAGCTATTGCCGCTATTTGTTGGTCCTTATATGCCAATGGTCTCATTACTTCTGGCACCACTGTTGCATAGTCTAACGTTGGTAATGCCTCAGCTACCAGTTCCCAAGGATCAGTTTCTCTAGCAGGCTTCATTGCTTCTTCCATAATCATAGAAGTATATTGCTCCATTTCTTCTTTCGACATTTCTTCCACAAAAGCACAATCTTTCAATGAATGATCACCTGCACTCATTTGTAAAAATACAGCATCATTGAAGGCTTTCTTTGCACCAGGGAGCGACGAAACTACTGGACATTGAGTAGGCGTATCCTCTGACTCAAATTGTTGCTCTTCAGCTTCAGGAGTCATGACCTCTAATCATGTTCGATGACGAAGTCATACTCATGTAATTGGTCATTGAATCATCGTATCAAAACTCTTCACAAGTTGCACATTTCATTGTTGTCTATCTTCCCAATTTTCATCACACTCATACGGATCACTTGAGATATAATTTCATCAATTTGCTCATCATCATCCATAAAATACTTTGATATCTCCATTAATATCATTTGTGATAATATCAATCTTTGCATCAGAGTTCATATCCTCAACAAAAATTTGTCTTACTTGAGAAACATTTTTATGTCACAAAGGAATGTCCAAACACACAACATTACCATTAACGTCAAAGACACCATTTTCATTTCTATAAACTCTCATCTTATCACTTGAAGTGAGTACCATGATATCCTCTCGACCATCTCAGTCAACATCTCATGCGAACAGTTCTTTCACTCCATCAGCAATCACCATCAGTGTACCAATGTCCATGAATGGCTGTCCACCACCATAATTTTTCAACAGTCTTACACTTCAGTCCTTATAGGTTACTACGATATCTTGTTTACCGTCTGCATTGAAGTCAATAGTATCAGAATCTAATATTTTCTCTGTATCCGAAAACACCAATTTCCCAACTCAATCATCATAATCGGTTGCCTTAACAGTACGATTTTCTTTTATTCTCTTGAGTAAAGGATCACCAATATTTAACACAAATGGTCATCAGAAATGTCTAGTTGATTCACCAACAGTCATTCATTGAGAGAAATTTGTAATGTTTGCAAAATGATTTCTATATCAAACATATTTACGTGGATTATTTGCTTCTTCTATAGAGTCAAACAACTTCACTTCATCAGGCGTCTCTGCCTTGTCCGCTAAGATAATAGCTAGTGAAGATGTTCCATTTGATGATCCACCAAATGGCATAGTCGCACTATCATATCTTCCATTATACAATCCTAGTTCAGGTAACGATGATCAAGATCTTTCTATTTTCAAACTTCAAATGAGTTTATTATTTCTTGTAATATCCCATGTGTTATCAACAGCAAAACGAATACTATACTCTGGATGCATATCACCCCTAATAAAGTCAATCACAATATCACCATCAATTCGAATTTGACCATTATTCATTACATTCCTTGATATACTACTGTCATTTGCCAAGGGAGCGTAGGTAATAGTTCATCTTCATGGTCAATCATTATAAGTATCATTTGTGTCTCATTGAACAAATGCATAATCTTCCCACGTACCCAAACTAATAAATCCAATTCATCCTTGCTGTCAAAGTAAAACACGAATATCACCACCAGCAGGGATAAGTTCAGTAACCAAGAAACCAGGATCATCTATACGACTATCTGGATGCATCATCATTTTCAAAATTGGCTGTGCAGTAGCAGATCAAGCAGTATCATACTGAGTCGTAACTGCAAGAGTTTTAGTATTTTTCAATAGGTCTATTGTCTTTGAAGAATTTCACCAAGAATTTGCAAATAAGTTAACGTACATAATATTCAAATCATCCTCATCAGGATTATTTGGCCAAAGAACTTCTTCTACACCAAAAGAAATATCCGCAAAACTATCACCGTCAGAGAACCATTCATCATCTGGCGAATATCAATTTCATATTGCTGTATCTCAATCTCAATCTCAATCTCAATCTCAGTCTCAGTCTCAATCTCAATCTCAATCTCAATCTCAGTCTCAGTCTCAATCTCAATCTCCATCTCAATCTCAGTCTCAGTCTCAATCTCAGTCTCAATCTCCATCTCCATCTCAGTCTCAGTCTCAGTCTCAGTCTCAATCTCAGTCTCAATCTCCATCTCAGTCTCCATCTCAGTCTCCATCTCCATCTCCATCTCCATCTCCATCTCCATCTCCATCTCAGTCTCAATCTCAATCTCAATCTCAATCTCAATCTCAATCTCAATCTCCATCTCCGTCTCCATCTCAGTCTCAGTCTCAGTCTCAATCTCAGTCTCAATCTCCATCTCAGTCTCAATCTCAGTCTCAATCTCAGTCTCAGTCTCAATCTCAGTCTCAATCTCCATCTCAGTCTCAATCTCAGTCTCAATCTCAGTCTCCATCTCAGTCTCCACTAGCAGGAGGCACTGCAGCTCATCAAGAGCATCTTCATCTAGCTCCACATGATCATCATGTAGTCACCTTACCAGTAAGAGCACCTACACCATCTTCAATAACAAAAGATCAATATTGTTCAGCAATTTCCCATCATCACGTTGCCTCTAGGTCAACTGTAGCAGGTTCATTAAATATGTTTCATCGGCTGTCAGTAATAACTACTTGTCCATCAACAATATCTCATGGACGA
>Ga0307934_1002034_pt1 | contig 11332 bp, 8 predicted proteins | sample OrgLakmetageno90_FD_201838 | JGI IMG/M metagenome (GOLD analysis project Ga0307934, IMG submission 201838) | Saline water microbial communities from Organic Lake, Antarctica - #90 | ecosystem: Environmental > Aquatic > Non-marine Saline and Alkaline > Saline | place: Antarctica: Organic Lake... | reverse complement strand
TATAAAAACACAATTAGTAGTATTAGGTAGTGGTCCTGGTGGCTATAGTGCAGCTTTTAGAGCCGCAGATTTAGGTCTTAAAGTGACTTTGGTTGAGAAATATTCTGAGATCGGTGGCGTGTGTCTAAATGTTGGGTGTATCCCATCAAAGGCTATGCTACATATCGTAAAAGTAATCAATGAAGCTCGTCATCTTGAGTCTTTAGGTATCGTTGAAATGGGCGATATGAAGATAAACAAGGATAAGATAATTAACTATAAAAATGGCGTAATCAACAAGCTTACTACAGGTCTTAAAGGCATGGCGAAAGCTCGTAAGGTTGATATTGTACAAGGTTTTGGTAAATTTACTTCTGACAAAGAAATTTCTGTAGAAACTGCAGAAGGCACTAAAACTATCGCATTTGATAACTGTATAATTGCAGTTGGTTCAAGCGTGATTAATCTACCATTTGTACCAGAAGATGATCGTATCATCGATTCTACTGGTGCTTTAGAGATGAAAGAAATACCTGAAACTATGCTTGTAGTTGGTGGTGGTATCATTGGTCTTGAAATGGCTCAAGTATATAGTGAACTTGGTACTAAGATCACAGTAGTAGAGTTTGGCGATCAGCTTATGAATGGTGTTGATAAAGACATCGTAAAAGCATATCAAAAAGTAAATACTCAATACGAAGTTCGCCTAAAGACAGGTGTTACTGCTATGGAAGCGAAGAAAGATGGTATCTTCGTAACTATGGAAGGCGACCATTCTGCCAAAGATGAACGATATGATCGTGTACTTATGGCTATTGGTCGTAAGCCAAACGGCAAGCTAATCGATGCTGAAAAAGCTGGCGTAAAAGTTGATGAAAGAGGCTTTATAGCTACTGATAAGCAGATGCGTACAAATGTATCACACATCTTCGCTATCGGTGATGTAGTTGGTCAACCAATGCTAGCTCATAAAGCTGTGCCAGAAGGTAGAACTGCTGCAGAAGTAATTTCTGGCCTTAATCATAGTTTTGATCCTCTAGTGATTCCATCAGTTGCGTATACTGATCCAGAAGTTGCCTGGGTTGGTGAAACTGAGACTTCAGCGAAAGCTAAAGGCATCAAGTACGAGAAGGGTGTATTCCCATGGGCTGCAAGTGGTAGATCTCTAAGTATAGATCGTACTGAAGGTATGACCAAAGTACTTTATGATGAAAATCATAAGCTTATCGGTGCCTCTATAGTTGGTACTAATGCTGGTGAGCTAATCGCTGAATCTGCTCTTGCAATAGAGATGGGCTGTGATGCTGAAGATATCGCTCTTACAGTACATCCACATCCTACACTTTCTGAAAGCTTGATGATGGCTACAGAGGTATACGAAGGTACTGCAACAGATCTTCCTCCTGCTAAAAAGAAGAAGTAATTTCAAAAAACAAATCATTTGTTATCATTCTAATTATTTTTCTGATTATTATTTTATCTACATTGGGGCATCTCTAATAATACCAACTCCAATAAAAACTTATCTTTTTTTGTTGTATTTCTTATCTATTTTAACCCTTTGAAATTTACCTATGGCTATAGCTATTATTTGTATATCAAAAAATTAAACTAGGATAAACTCCTTTGGGATAATCACACCAATTTGTATTGGGATTGGTATAAATATGCTATCCTATACTCAAATTTACTAGATTAGAATGAGTGATGTTTAAAAGTCTTCCTTTATTTATAGGGCTGCGGTATATTCGTGCGAAAAAGCGTAATAGGTTTATATCTATTATCTCAGCGATTTCATTTTTGGGAATATCTCTAGGTGTAGCAGTACTTATAACCGTAATGTCTGTGATGAATGGTTTTGATGACCAGATAAAAAGCAAAATTCTGATGATGGTGCCACCAGTGAAGGTGTACCAAATGGGCGGTAAGCTTGAAAATTGGCAGGACTTGTCAAAATCTATAGAAGCTAAAGTTCCGAAAGTAAAATCAGCAGCACCACTTATAGAGTCACAAGGCTTACTTAGTGCAAATAAGGGTGGTAGTACGACAGCATTTGTACAAGTACAAGGTATAGAGCCTAAGTATGAAACTACCGTGCTTCCAATCGCGGATCACATAATCGAGGGAAGTCTTTCATCACTAGATGATGGTAAGGGCTACAATGTAGTGCTTGGTAGTGCTTTAGCTGATAATCTAGGTGTGACAGTTGGCGATAAGGTTACGCTAATTGTGCCTAAAATGAATCTTACTCCAGCTGGCATGATCCCACGCATCAAGCAGTTCAAGGTTTCTGGGATATTTTCAGTGAGCTATCAGTACGATGCTTACTATGCGATGATCAATATCAAAAATGCTCAAAAAGTCTTTGAAATGGGCAATAAGGTATCATCACTTCAGCTTGGTACAGAAAATGTCTATGATGCTCCTATTATCAAAAATAAGCTTAATGACGGTGCTATAGCGTCGTATTATTTTGCAAGAGATTGGACTGATGAAAATAAGTCATTCTTTGATGCGTTAAAGATGGAAAAGACAATGATGTTTTTTATTTTACTGCTTATAATCACGGTAGCGGTATTTAATTTATTATCATCATTGGTAATGGTGGTTACAGACAAGAGAAGTGATATTGCAATTTTACGCACGATGGGAATGTCTTCAAGGCAGATTATTACCGTGTTTATATATCAAGGATTTATCATAGGCCTTATAGGAACTATATTGGGTGTATTGCTTGGTATAGTGCTAGCTACTTATGCTACGGAGATTGTGAGCTTTATACAACAGGTTAGCGGTCATCAGATGGTTAGTGCTAGTGTGTATATGATTGACTATATCCCATCTACGCTTATGTGGAGCGATGTGGTGAAAGTGACAATACTTTCTATGATACTCAGCTTTTTAGCGACGCTTTATCCTGCGTGGAGTGCGTCACGAGTGCAACCTGTGGAGGCTCTTAGATATGAATAACGATGTAGTACTAAGCTGTAAAAATGTATCTAAAAAATACACAGAGTTTAAAAGTGATATTGCGATACTTAAAAGTATCAACTTAGATATTCTCAAGGGTGAAAAGGTTGCGATACTAGGATTGTCAGGTTCTGGTAAAACTACTTTGCTTAATATCATCGGTGGTTTAGATAGATGTAGTGATGGCGAGGTTTTTTTAGCTGGAGAAAGATTTGATAATCAATCTGTAAATAAGCGAGCAATGATGCGTAATAAACATCTTGGGTTTATCTATCAGCTTCATCATTTATTGCCAGAATTCACTGCTATAGAAAATGTAATGATTCCATTAGCTATAACTAAGAAATGTGGTAAGATAGAGTCAGTCAAGAAAGCTAAAGAGATATTGGCAAGAGTTGGTTTGGATGAGAGGTTTGATCATAAGCCATCAGAGCTTTCAGGTGGTGAACGCCAACGCGTTGCAATAGCTCGGGCATTGGTCACAAACCCTAGTTGCATACTTGCAGATGAACCAACAGGTAATCTTGATAGTGAGCGTTCTGATAGTATATTTGAGCTTATGTGTGAGCTAAGCCAAGACTTCCAAACTAGCTTTGTGATTGTAACTCATGATGAAGAGCTTGCTACAAAGATGGATAAGATCTATAGGCTTGTGAAAGGTAACCTTATTCAAGAGTTATGATTGTAACATAAACTAAAGAATGATAATCAAAATTATATCGATTAAATGAGGATGAAAATGGTAATGAAAAAACTAATATTTGGATTTGTTGCTATGGCTACTTTATCAACGCAGGTATTTGCTGAAATTGTAGCTTTTAAAGAGTTTCATGTTGATAGAAATAATACCAATGGTGGAGATATTTCCTTTGACAAAGACGACTATATACATGATTTTCTTGGAGAAATTAAGAGTCATTATGTTGTTTATACGAAGGATAGTAATGATTCAAACACTCAAGTTGTTGATGTTAAGTTTCGTGATCATGGTACAGCAATATCTGGTACAGCAACACTTCATTGTGATATAGCTGTATATAAATACAAGGATGAAAATGGTTCTTATATGGCTGTAACGAGCCCTATGAATATATCTTTGAATGGTTCAAAAATACCAGTCAGTTGCGGAAACGGTTATGAAGCCGTTTCTGATACAGCTGATTTGGATACGGTCAATATACAAAAGATTTCTAATTCATAGATTATCTTATAGCAGATGCTTTAACATTATCAAAGTATATGTTTTAATGAGAATATATACTTTGATACAAGGCTGTTATGAACAATTACAAATATTGCATAGGAATAATGTCGGGTACATCGCTTGATGGTATAGATGTAGCTTTGTGTAAGATAAAGGGCTTTGGTGTCGATACAGACATTAAGTTGATTAAGCTTAAAACCTATCCATACTCTGATGAGCTTCTAGTAGATATCAAAAAATCCTTAAACTTAAAGACAAGTGATGCACAGTTTCTATGCAGTCTAAACTTCAAGCTTGGTAAAGAGTATGCTCTTGCGACTAATGCTCTTATAAAGGAGCAGGGCATGGACAATAGTGATATCAGCTTTATAGCAAACCATGGGCAGACAATCTATCATCAAACTCAAGACAAAGATGGTTTAGTTAAGTCATCACTACAGTTAGGAGATGCAGCGACTATCGCTTATGAATGTAAGACAACGGTAGTCTCAAACTTCCGTGCAGGTGATATAGCCGCAGGTGGTGATGGTGCTCCGCTTGTTCCTTTTGTAGATTATCTGCTGTATCGTTCAAAAGATAAGTCTATAGCTTTGCACAATGTTGGTGGGATTGCTAATACTACTATACTACCAAAGGATTGTGATATCGAAGATGTGACAGCTTTTGATACAGGCCCTGGTAATATGATGATAAACCAAGCTATGGAAGTATTGTACCGTAAGGCTTATGACAATAACGGCGATATAGCATCAACAGGAGGCTTGATAGTTGAGATGTTTGATGAGCTAATGGCAAATGATTACCTTAGTCAAGAACCACCAAAGTCTACAGGCAGAGAGCTTTTTGGTGTAGAGTATACCGATAGCATTATCAAAAAATACAGTAATCAGCCTAATCAAGATATTGTCCATACACTTACAGTATTTGCAGCTGAGAGTATCATCAAAGCTTATAAGGATCTTGTATTGCCTATACAAGATTTAGATCAGATAATATTTACGGGTGGTGGGGCGTACAATAAATTCCTTATTGGCTATATAAAAGCACAACTTCCGAGTATAGAAGTTTTGACATTTGAAGATGTGAATGAGAGTAGCGATGCTAAAGAAGCTATAGCATTTGCAGTGCTAGGAAATGAAACTCTTAATCATAGCTACAATAACTGCCCAAGTGCAACAGGTGCTAGAAATAAAGTAGTATTGGGGCAGGTTAATTTTTATTAGAGTGGATATTTACTTACTAGCTATATGATCACCAGAGATATTGTATTTATTTAAATATTCGGTACTACCTGTAACATAAAGCATATACTCATTAGACTTATCAGATGTTGTGATCTTTATCGTATATACGGTATATTTAGGTGCTAAGAACTGTATAAAGTTTATATACTTTAGACTATCTGATTTCGCAATCAGTTGTTTTTTGCTGTCATATAACTCTATATTGAAGTTATTGAATAGATGGGTTGGCAGTACAAGTATAGAAACTATCTGTTGATCATCATTATTTATAATATACTCATCATAAAGGTTGTTGTCACTAAGATCGCCTTTAGTCACAAAAGATGTATCAAGATTTTTTTTACCTTTGGCAAACTCTTCATCTTTGTAGTACTCAAATAAGTCAAAACTTCTTGATGTATCATTGTCGAAAGGAACTGATATTTTAGTAATAACTTTTCCATTTTTATTTTTGTACTCACCATTTTTATTTTTCTTGTAGCCGTGCGTACCGTTAGGACCTAATGGGCCTAAAGCACCAACAGGACCTAAAGGACCAGTTGGACCTAATATGCCCCACAAGCCTAGAGATCTAAGATGTACAGCAAAATTATTGTCTAAAAATAATGTGCCACTATAGTAGCTTTTTTCTGTATAAGGACCATTTTCACCTAAAGGACCATCTTTGTTAAGAGGACCAAAAAATGATTTGTAATACTTATCTAAGTAAGGATATAAGTTAAGATTAAGATCATAACTAGTTTTAGTCTCTATAGGGCCATCTTTGCCTAAAGGACCATTGGGTCCAATGGGGCCGTACTTGCTCAAAGGACCATTAGGCGATAGATATATGGCGTTAGAATCATTGACTTCTGGCAATATACCATCGATGTTTTTGTCAAGTTTTTCAATGCTTGAAGCAGACACATATTTGACTTTCGAGTAATCATTTGACCAATTATCATTGATTCCATCAGCATATACGCTAGATGACATAATAGCTAGTATGCCTAGTGCTTGTAGTATGGTGTTTTTCAATTTTTATTCCTTAGTGATATTACACAATAATCTAGTCTAAATATAACCTATACAACGATTAATATCAAATTTAGTTTTGAAGTTAAGAGCTTTTTTAATGGTATAATTTAAAACTGATGTTACGCACCAAACATAAATTTGAGCAGAAAGATAAAGTGTTAGATACAAGGCAGGTTTTTATTGGCATAGCACTAGCTATGGCAGTAAAGTTCTAACGCAGTCAGATGATATTTTAGCTTTTTGTCCTTTAGATGGTATAATTTGCATCAAATAGCCTCGTTAACAAGATTTGAAGCTACTAGTAGCTCCTACATCCTGTTGCCTAGCTCTTCAACGCAACTTATATCACTCAAAATATATTTGGTGCGTAACATCAGTTAAAAGATAAAAATTATAAGATACAAAAAAATGCACAAGAAAATATTGTTACTTTCACTGCCACTAGTATTATCAAATATCACTCTACCATTAGTTGGCATAGTAAACACTGCTTTGATCGGACATTTATATAATAGTGATTACTTGGCGGCGACCACTTTAGGTGTATCGTTTGTTATGTTGATATGCTTTGTATTTAGCTTTTTCAGAATGAGTGTAACAGGTCTTGTAGCTCAAAAAATCAATAGAGTCAGTATTGAAGATTTAGGAATGTTAGTTTTTAGAGCATTGATTTTAGCTTTAATTATAGCTGTAGCTATACTTCTAATTAAGCACTTACTGTTAGCAATATATTTGTCTGTCATCAGTGCTGATAAAACGGTTATTGCTATGGCTACGAGTTTTTATGATGCGGCGATATATCTAGTGGTTTTTTATCTTATAAATTATATATTTCTGGGATTTTTTATAGGGATAGGTAAAACAAAAGTCGTTTTTTATTCATCATTAGTAACTATGCTAGTGGCTTTATGCTCAAGTACTTTTTTTATTTTGCACTGTAATATGAATATCATGGGAGTCGCATATTCGTTACTTCTAGCTTATTTTATTACTTGTGTGTTTTTGATTGTTTGTACTGTTCGTTATTTTGCTTCAAAGAGCTTAGATTATAAAAAAATGTATCAGTCAATGAACCTATGTAATTACAAAGAATATGCACCTTTTCTAAAGCTAAATGGAGATATATTTATCCGTTCAGTGTGCTTGCTGCTAAGTTTCAATTCCTTTTATGTGTTTTCAAGTAGCTATGGTAGTGATGTGCTTTCTGCAAATGCTATACTGGTCGAAATAAGCTTATTTATGGCAATGTTTTTAGATGCCTTAGCAAATGCTACGGAGTCTTTAGTTGGTCAAGCTTATGTTAATGAAGATAAAGTGATATTTAAAGAGGTTATAGTTAAAACGCTTATCCAATGTATATTGTTTACGCTATTTTTTGTAGTTTTGTATGTTATTTTTAAAAATCAGATCGTTGGTTTATTTACCTCCATAGAGTCTATAAAGGTTGAGATAGATAAGTATATTATTTTCTCGATACTACTACCAATAGTTGCAAGCGTAAGCTTTTGGATAGATGGAGTGTTTGTAGGTATGCTAAAAACTGTAGCAATGCGAAATGCGATGATACTTTCAAGTATAGTGTATGTAGTATCGGTGTTTCTTTTCTTTGGCTTAGGTAATTATGGTTTGTGGGTGGCTTTGATAATTTTTTATGTAGCTAGAGCGATATTTCTTGGTTTTCCATTGAAGAGGTATTTGGTATTGTAGCTAATGGGGAAATCTTGAGGCTTTTAGATTGGACAGTACAGTGTACTGTCCCTACAATAGACTTCTTGCAAAACTACAAAAATTAAGCTGGTTGAGCCTGTCGAAACCTAGCATAACATCTAGCATTAACTGTGATTTTTAGAACCGAATAATTACTAACACTTCAGTTTTGCAAGAAGTCTAATTAAGGCAATGATTTGATTTTACCAAATCAGTAGTTTTTTTATCTAGCAAAATCTATTACTATACTAGCTTATAAAATATCTATATTTGAAATCTTATGAAAAAATATAAGCAACTCCTTTTTTCAAGCTTAGGAGCATCTTTTGAATATTATGATTTAGCGATATATTATGTATTTGCAGTTACTATTGGAAATAGGTTTTTTGGCACAGATAGTGCTTCAGAAAACATATTGCTGGTTTCATTGACATACTTGACTGGATATTTATCTAGACCTATAGGTGCGTGGCTACTAGGCTGTCTAGCTGATAGAAAAGGGCGGGTTTATGTGCTTCGGCTGAATATGATGGTACTTTTTTTCACTACACTAAGTTTGGGGTTATTACCTAGTGTTGAAACATTGGGAGTGTTATCAACAATATTGTTTGTAGGTATAAGATTAATCCAAGCGGTGGTCATAGGTTCAGAGATACCAATATCTGTAATATATGTAATGGATAATTACCCTAATAGGAGAGGACTGGTTGTTAGTGTTGTTTCATTTTGTTTAAGCCTTGGAATACTCGGTACTTCAATAGTGTATTTTTTATTGTCACATTATACTAGTAGCAGTTTTTTAGATCAGTATGGCTGGAGAATAGGTTTTCTAATAGGTGCATTATTCACTTTATTGCTATTTTTCTTTCGACGGGGTATCGCAGATGTATCTGATTTAGATAGAAGTAAAAACAATCATGAAATTAAAGAATACTCTTTTATCCCTAAAGTTATGCTTGGAGCAACTTTAGTAGCATTCATAGCAATGATTTATAGTCAAGTTTTTGTATTTCTACCGTCGTATTGTGCTGTTTATCTTGGTTCGAGCAAAGACATTTCAAACTTACTCTTATTTGGATCTCTTGCAATGACTATAGCTTGTCCTATTGGAGGTTTTGTGAGCGACTATGTGTCTAGATTAAAAATGCTATCGGTTATAGTTATTTTATGTATGGTTATATCACCAGCTTTTTATTACAACCTTATACATGGTGGGAGTATATATCCTTACTTTATATTGTTGTCATTTATAATAGGGCTGTTTGCCCCAACATACTATGTGATAATTGCTGACTTTTTTATTCTTACAAAAAAATGCAGTGGTTTAGGGCTTTCATACAATCTTGGCTATATGTTTTTTGCATCAACAATACCATCATTAACAGTAGTGTTAGTAGGGTGGACTGGCTCGCTTTATGTACCTATATATATGATATTGTTTGCTGGGGTAGTAACTTTGTCGGGAGTTTTAGTCACTACAGCAATTAAGAAAAAGGCTTGAAAATCATTGTAGATGGATCAGATTTAAACTGATTGTATAGCTCGATAATATATCTATCAGTCATTGATGAGATGTAATCACTAATGATACGAGCTTTTTGTTGTTGAGTATTTGTACTGTAAAATATAGCACCAATATCATCAGGTAAAAGACTTTCATCTAGACTAGAAGATATCAATATATCAAAAATTTCAGATATTATTTCTCTACCTCGATAGCGTAGGATATTTAGCTTTGGTGATTTGATGATTTTGAATAAAATATACTTTTTTAAAACTTCAACTTGTTTTTGAATCTTATTATTTAAATACACTTTTGAGATGATTGGAATATCACTATTTATATCAATGCAGATATTTTCAATACAGCTGTTCACAAGTTTTGAAGTAAGTTTTGTGCGTAGTAGGCTATTATTTGCGATGTTTTTTGATTTATTGTAGATATCTCTACAGTCAGCAGAAAAGTCTATAACATCACTAAAAATATTCTTTAATATATTGACAATATCATCTTTTGACATATCTAGCTCTTTTGGCATTGCAGAATGAATTTTACCAAGTAAACCATCATCAATACTTGCCATAGATAGAGGGTCTATAAAGCCGCCTTTTAGAGCATCTTCGACATCATAAGTAGAGTATGCAATATCATCAGCCACATCCATTATGTAGCATTCTATAGTCTTAAAATCATCTATAGTTGTTATCCCATAAGGCTTTAGGAGATTTTGTTTGATGTCATTTATAAGTCTGGCTTCTTCGTGATAATAGCCTTTTGTAATCTTAGTTGAGTCAGTTGGGATTAGATTATCATACTTTATAGTTGCTGCAAGGGTTCTATAAGTAAGGTTCAGCCCAAAGCTTTGTTTTTGATCGATATCTTTTTTTGCAGTATGAGATATAAGTCTTAGAGTTTGAGCATTGCTTTCAAAACCACCGTACTCTTTCATTTTTTTATTTAATGCTACCTCGCCATTATGCCCAAATGGAGGGTGACCAATATCGTGGCATAATGCAGCAGTTTCTATCAAATCATAATCAAGATTTAGATTGTGCTGACCATTTAATTTCATCGCTATTGATTTTGCAATCTGAGCAACCTCTAACGAGTGCGTAAGTCTATTGCGGAAAAAGTCATTTTCAAGGCTTGGAAATATCTGAGTTTTTGCCTGCAATCTACGAAATGATGATGAGTGAATCACGCGTGCATAATCTCTTCTAAATGGTGAGAAATGCTCCTTGGTAGAAATATTTAAATTTTGTCTTAGGTAATCGTTTTCTTTATAAAGATTGATGCTCATATTTTAGCAAAGTGTTTTTTTGGTGTGTGTATTATAACTGTTTTGATTGCGTTACTCTATTTATAAAATGTAGATCTCTAGTTAGTAGTAGTCACTTCTTTCTATGGGTCTCCAGCCATTACTGGTTTTTATAAGTGTAATATTTTTCTCGCCGCTTACTCTACTATTATCAGTAGGTATAGACCATCTATGGAATACTTTACCGCCATCTTTATACCAGTCAGCAATATCATAAGTTTCTTGATTGAATTTCACTTTTGTAGCTTTTACTTTATACGCTTCAATATCTATATACTCAATAATATTGGCAACTTTTAACCTTGCATAGCAGAGTTCATTATCATGGGAACTTTTTTTTGTAGTAGTAAAGTTTTTATATAAATACTTATCTGCTTTATCTGTGAGATTAT
>Ga0307934_1002031_pt1 | contig 11341 bp, 9 predicted proteins | sample OrgLakmetageno90_FD_201838 | JGI IMG/M metagenome (GOLD analysis project Ga0307934, IMG submission 201838) | Saline water microbial communities from Organic Lake, Antarctica - #90 | ecosystem: Environmental > Aquatic > Non-marine Saline and Alkaline > Saline | place: Antarctica: Organic Lake... | reverse complement strand
TAATTCTTATTTCTGGTGCGATTCCCGGGCACCTTAACGCTCTTCCGAACAAGCTTTTCGAATCTATTCACTCCAAACTCGCAGTAATCACTGGGCCAAATCCATCGATGAGCAACATTGTCGCTAATAGCGAGATAGGCGTGTCTTTGGCGTCTTGGTCGTTCAAGGACCTAGCCACTACTCTTTCGAACCTCAATGCCGAAGACATTCAAGCCTTCAAACGAAATGCCGATCTTGCCTCACCGCATTTCTCAAGCGTGCAAAGCAAGCAAGTTTTTGTGGAAATCGTTCGCAAACTCGGAGCAACGGGAGGGGACCAGGCTTAGTTACAGAGGAAAGTGAGGCAGATAACAAATGTTGTTGCTGATTTAGTTTTGGGTTCTACACTCTAATGGGGTCCGCTCCGGGGCGACTCTTTGCAGAATCAGTGCATGCGCAAGTTTGAAATGTCTTGACTTTACTTCGACTAAATTCAATAAAGAAAACCTTAGCCTGCGTCTTTATCGCATTCTGCATTAGGTGCCCCGTCTCCTAGTAGAAGAACGTCCATCGGCGCGTACTTCTACTTTTTATTTTCGTCAGCGCGCCTAATCCACTCGGTTTTGATTCGTAATCCTTTGCGCGGAATACCTGCACATTTTTCATGACCTTTTGCGGCGAACGTTGAGAGAACTTGTTCTGCTGGGTAGACCGATCCCCATTCGTGAAAGGTGCACAATGAGCTCCAAGCTCACCGGGGGCTAGATAGGCACTTGTTCGCAGGACCAGGTCTTGTGTAGCAAACAGGGTTTCGCGTTCACGCGACAAAATCTGAGGCTGTAATCCTCTCCAATTTAGATTTCGAAACTGAACGTTGAAAAACCTCCCTACACTCTCAGCTGGGCCAAGTCTCTCTGAGAAAGGTAAAGAACTCGTCGGGCTGCAACTGTCCTTTTTCCAACAGCACTTCCCCAGCATGTGCGACTTAAATTTAGAAACGAAGTTGCTGTCCCGACACAACGTGTCGTCCATGCGCAGTCTTAGGCCGCGCGGCTTATTGGATTAAATTTGCGCAAAAAGTAACGAATCAAAGTCAAAAGTACTCCATCGAACCGTCGGCACACGTCAACGAGCCTCCCTCATGGTCGCATGAACCCAACTTCGTCCACAGCGATGCGGAGGTCGGCACTCTCGATCGCTGACCCCAGATGCCGCTTGGTCTCGAGCCAGAAAATGATTGTCCGCTTACCGGGCTGGACACCATGGCCCCCTGAACTCTCGGGTTGCACTCTAAGATTTCGGGGATTCCAATTAAGCTGGGCTCTCAAATTATCCGATGTCGATGGGTCGGAGGGGATCCATCCAAACTGGAGTTCTGGTGCATGAGAAAAATACTGAAAATGAGTCACTTTCCTCTTTTGAGCTTCAGTGAAAAGGAACAACTATTGGTTGGAGGCAAGATGCATTCAAAGAATGCTCCCGGGTTTGTCGACCCCTGGCTTTGCTAGACCAGGTTTTGAGTGAGATCCTCTCAGTTATTGCGAACGGAAACAGAGTTTTCACCTTCACTGTCGGGAGGGGATTGGTCGAGCAGCGACGGTGGCGATAGATTATGACCTACTAAGGTCCTCCCGCTGGAAGATGTATAAAGATGAGGTGCTCGCGGGAAGAAGATTCGCTGGGCTGACCGACTTGCAGGAGCGCTGTCCAGGAACATTCGTTGAATAGATAAAGCGATTTGAAGGTAATGCACGGATGAGGAGGCGGACGTTTTCATGACAATGCAAGGCAATAAGCATTGACGACTCAGCTACAATTTGGAAATGAAGCTTAAATCATCAGTGGTTTCAATTGCTCCTGAGGTCGATACGTTCCTTGGATGCGGGCCCACAGAGAGCGTAACTGGAGATTCGGCGGCAGACTTAGAGGCCAACCTGCTACTGATCAAAAGCGGTGGCAGTCAGGTTCTTATAATTTCTCTCGACGCACTCTACCCTGGAGCTCGCCTGAGGTCCGATCTTATTGAGGGGCTCAAGGGGCTTGTGAGTGACGAAGGCCTATTCCTGTCAAGTTCACATACTCATAATGCTCCAATGCTGGATGAATCAAAGCCGTTACTCGGTTCAGTGGTGGAGTCTCACTATCTTATGGTCGCGAGAAAAATAATTGCTGCCTCGAAGACACTTCTCACAGATGGGGGTTGGGCGTCAGTTGAATTAAAGCAGGCTAGCTATCAATTAAATGGAGTTGCGTCAAGACGAAGGCAAGCCCCACGGCTTCTGAGGGCTCTGAGCATTTTTTCAGAGGAAGCAATGATGCTTCCGAACCCAAAAGAGGTTTCGTCCACCGAGGCGGAGGTGTTGCTTTTTTCAGAGGGTGATAAAACTTTGGCTACATTGTTAGTAGGCGCATGCCACCCAGTGTCAACCTTGGAACGCTCCACCCTCTCGGCTGATTATGTTGGAAGAATTAGAGAATTTTGCCGGGAGGAAATTGCCCATAACAACGCTATGACTTTTGTTTTTCTTCAGGGAGCTTCCGGAGAAGTGAGGCCGAATGCAATCTCCAGGAGACCCAGCACGCTGAAACCAAGAGACATTTTATTTTCAGCACTGATTGGGAAAACCTTTGGGAAATTTGATTCCAATTCGCTCGAAGAGTGGTCAATCAAGCGCTGCAGGGAATTTCAAGACGCGGCAACCCACGCGGTTCCATCTGCAGATACGAGTATTTCAGTAGCCAGAGCAGTGCTCCCACTCGAAGAGTTTTTTGAGCATCCAGGGCCCCAAAAACGATTTGTCTCAGTTCACGCTGTCCGTCTTGGGACATTAACCTTTTTGGGCATATCAGCCGAACCTACTTGGGAATTCGCGCAGGCTTTAGTATGGGAAAAAATGAAGGGGGCGCAGCTAAGCATTGTTGGGTGCATTGACGATACTTGGGGTTATTTGGCGTCTCGCAACCAATGCAGACTGGGGGGGTACGAGGTGAGCGGATATCTGAAACCTTTTTCTTTGGCTGAGCACAAAACGTCAAGCGAGACATCAGAAAGAATCGAGGCTGCCTGTCTGGCGCTCTTGGCCGAGCTGTGAGTCGCAACCTTATTGAGGACGACAAGATTTATCGTGGCTCCAGTTTCAGATCAGAACGACGCGCGCTTAGGACCACAAACTTTTTGCCAAGCTTGCAACCTTAAGTGACTTTTGGTTTGTGCTGACTCGTCTCATGAATTGCCATTTAATTTTTAGGGGTGTTCCTGTAAGGCCGTCGGCAGCCATGGGTACTTAAATAGAGATAGGTTGCCAAAAAAAGTAGCCTGAGAGCTTGGCTAATCGAGTCATGTAGCCCGAAGTGCCTGAAATTACAGAAGACTGTTCAGTGGATGAAACCGTAGCGAAAGCATGGGGCTTCTCGAAGAGAGCAACTTTCCACGTGCTTTTTCAAAACGAGACGTCATTGGGCTCAACGTGCACTTTTAGTTCAGAATTAATGAAGACGAAAGGCGTCCTAGTTTGCTTGAGCAAACAGGACGACTTTGGTTTCCGAAGACGATGCATTACATGGTCGCCTTATCAACTGCGAACCTTAGTGCTTTAGTTCTGATGAATCACACAGCTCTGACTGTTGCCGAATTGTGGCATGACCCTAATTATTAACTCCACAACTTATGAGAGTCGTCTTGTGGCCAACCTTGGCTGGTAGTAGGAAAAGGAGATTATTACTCAAAAAAGAAGTCAAGGCATTTGCCTGAATAAATCGTGCGTAAAAATCAAGAAGTCGTCCGAGTCCCTCTACGAATGCAGGGGTGCGGTGGCAGTTATGCGGCAGCTAAATGTGATTGTGATGGCCTATTACCGTTACTAAAATAAACACAGCAGTCTAAAATGCGAGGATGCTAAGAACTCAAACACCTAGAGAAGCAGAACCTGCAACTCAAAAGCTGCTCGCTGGAGCGGAGCTTGAAAAAAGCAGTCTTCATTGAGCTGGCGGATGGAAATTCCTAGGCCTGGTAGTCGTCGGATAGCTATGGTTCACGTGATCAATGTCCTTTTGATCAGCGAACGCACTAAATGTCGGCTGGTTGGGCTGTCGATCAGCATTTCGACGCCCCTTGAACCACACTAATCAGGAATACCCTGACTGCAAGCTTGTGCAGCAGCTCTCGCTCTTATGCTCGCCGGGGTTGTGCCGCCTGCGATTATCACAGTGCTAGGGCAGATGGCTGGCTGGCTGGCTAACCATGAGACGACTTAACGGGTATGGTGAGAAAATGTTAATAATAGTTGATGAGCACACTATAGAAAGCTTGGGGGGTGGTTGATTGCTCAATTACTGCATTAGATCTGGTGGGTCAACTCCATGTTTCATTGATTCAACGCGGAGCTCCGAAGGCCTTGCGCATGAATAACCGGCCAGAGTTCATTTCTCAAGTCATATCCAATTGAGTGACTGAGACCGATTTGATGTTCATCTCACCAGGGCAAACCTGGCGCAATAGCTATGTTGAATCCTTCAACTCGAGAATTCGGGATGAATGCCTAGAGGTCAATCAGTTCCACTGACTGAAATACGCCAGAGCAATCATTGGAATCTGGAAGTAGGAATACAGAACAACCGGGCCACTAAAACTAATCGATTACTCTCAAAATTATCGGGCCGAATCCAAGGCTCAGGTCACAGAGGGTCTCCGAGTGTCACGTAAGTTGCAACGACGCCATGTTATTGCGCATCGTCTCAATTTGGCGACCGTAACCCGCGCTCGGAATTCTGAGTATCCAACTCCGAGAAACACAGGTCACACCAGGGTTTCCATAAAACCCAAAGCGATTCAGGGTGTTCCCTGTAGGGCAAGTTACAAGAAATGACTACCAACAGGTTTGGAGTCAGGCCAATAATTAGAATGTTGGCCCCAGGAGGGTCATCTGCCCCATTGATCCCATCCCGCAGCAAGCCAGTCTCTCCCAGAACGGTCGGACTCAGGGGTGATTTCGACGAACCTTGACCTTAGTATCGCACTGCACATAACCACCCTCAGGATCCTCTCAGGTTTCGGAGCAGCCGCAAAGTTCTGCTGAAGTCTTTATTGACATGGAAGTACGGAGTTTGAACTGTGCCAAAAGTCCGGAAAAACTTCTCGATTGGTTCGATCATGGATCCTTCGAAATCGAAGATTTGCATCCCTCTGTCTTGGGCGTCCTGTACAGCTTTCCACAAGAGCAAGGACATCCCTCCGGTTGTTCGGAAACCCGGCGCGGTACCACCGAGAAGGTAGTAGGCGCGCACGGAATCTCGAACTACCAAGGCTGTAGCGTGGGGCGTCTCGTTCGCATCAAGTGCGAGGTAAAGAGAAACCGCGCCTTTTTTGGACCCTCTGACAAGAATCCTTTCCACCAAATTTTTTGGGAATGGGACCGGTCGTCCTTGACGTTCAAAGGTGCTGCGAATCATCGGCCACACCAAATCTAAAGAGTCAACCTCCATAGCGAATATCCCGTTTCTATTGCCCGCTTTCCGAATCTCCCACCTGGAGCTACCTTCTAGGTTCTCCCACAAATTTTTTTCACCACCACCCAGATTGAGTCGGTAGGTGTACCTCGTCGTCTGATTGAAACCCCTCCAATGAAATGGAAGCCAGTTGCCCATCTCCGGTGACCAATTCTGCTCGTAGGAATCAACGTTTGGCAAACTGTCTGCAATCTGGCCCAAGAGTTTGTGTTGTATCGACAACTTGGGAAGACCCTCGGTCCCTATTGAGGAAAACCAAGGGCCAAGGTACTGAGTGAGTGGCGGCTGACTCATGATTGTGAAGCCACGCTGCTTGACGAGGGTATAGGGGAGCGTGGCCGCGACCTGGCCGCTATTGATAACACTCAGCACGTCCCACTCATTCTCTCCGGCAGTCGCATCTAACCACCATGGTTGGTGCCAAATTGGAATACCAACCTCCTCATTAGCCCACGATCGATAGCTATCTCTACTTCCATCTTTTGACTCGTGCAGTGCCATAGCAGTCCCCTCTCTCCGGGCTTAGGTTTAATGTTCGTAGGCGGGAAGATACTTGATAAAATTTGCAGGGTTGACCCAAATGAGCTGATTACCCGAGGAGAACGACCTGGACACTACCGTACCAGCACCGACAACCGTATGCGGGCCCACGTGCACGCACGGCAAGACTGTTGCGCCCTGACCAAGCCAGCAGTCTTGATTAATACGAATCGGATCGGCTAAAAGGTAATTTTCATAATTGGTTGCACCATGGTTCATCGAAATAAGTGAAACGTGTGGACCTATCCAAACATTCAACCCGAGGATAATGCCATTTCTCCCATCAAGGTAGCAGCCTGCGGCCAAGCCACGTGTTCGAGCGCCCCTTTGAATTCCATCGGCTGCTTTCACTTCAGTCGTCCGGTGAGCTGGCCACGAGACACGACCATTTCGCTAAGCACTTTTTGTAGACATCATGCACCCAACACCATGATTGGATCATGAGAATTTCCACCAGGCATGTACTGGGGCCATACGGCTCTGAGAAGCAACGCGGCACACTTCCCAAGCACAGATCGTACTCTTCGCGCGGCTTTCCGAGGCATCGATTTCATCAAGCCCCGCCTTCAGACTTAAGTCTGTCAACAAGTTGGCTATGCAATTCAGAATCTATTCTGCAATTCTCTCGCCGCGGCAGCTGATCAGGCAGCGAGGAGGAGGGGTTACGAACTCGCATGCCAAAACCCGAAGCAAAAGCCTCCAGGCCTTTGATGGTCTCTCTAGGTGAGGCGCAAAGGTCTTCATATTGAACCTTGTGAACAAACCGGTTCGGCACTCCAAAAGACTCCAAATCCTTGGTAATAGTCTGATGCGTTTGCTGGATTTGAAAAAGAACTTGATTAATGACCCCCCCTGATACGGCCTGCTCCCAGCCCGGAGGCCGTAATCCGAACCATTGAGCATAAGAGCCGAAAGCTGCGCGCCTCGCCTCGAGTATTGAGTGAGCATTCCACAACAGTCCTCTTGACACATGAATGTATCTGGCGTTTGGAAAGACGCGAGCGAGCGAGCGAATCCTCAGGGATGCGTAAGTGTTTTTAAACATGAGGCTTCTTTCAGAGCTACTTGTCCAGTTAGTTACTGAACGCAACAACGCCCTTTCGTCGACTAATCTGGCGGTTGCTTCGTCAACGTAATTGGGGGCCCGCGGGAAGAATCGATACCACCATTCCCCGCCTTCCCAGGCACCATTGAGGCCACCAGTCGAACCATGCTGTGACCCTAAAGAAGGGTTGGGGGTTTCTTGCCCGCGAAAAATCAGCTCTCCAAGCCTCGGGAAGCCAAAAGACCATTGATGATAGTTGCGCAGATAAGTCACGTTTAAGTGCTGCGACAACATTTGCATGAGAACCGTGCTGCCAACCCGTGGTGGCCCGACAATAAAAACAGGGGGGTGTCGATCTAAAACGCCCAAATCTACCTGCGCTAAACGTTCCCCTATAGGTAGCGCGTGAAAGTTGATTGCGCGCAGTGCTTTCGACGCTACTTGCCCAATCAAGCCCACCACCTCTCTCCCCCTTAGGATCCCACTTTGCTAATCGTACTGTTTCTAACGCCTAAAGGTAACCGGCCTCAATTTTTCTAGAAGTATCGACTAAAAATGTGTCCTTAACCAAAGAAGAGTATTTCACGTTGCCGACAGCCCCCAATTTCCGATGCCCTTCACGGGACCAGGTGTCGTCCATGCATTCCGGGAACTCATCTGCACCCGCCGGCAAACCTGTAGTTCTCACCCAGGGCGTCGACGATTTCAACCACCCGGTCATCGTGCCCCGCACACACAGGGAATAGAACGCAAGTGTTTGGGGCCCCGGACTGCTCAACACCCCATTACAAAACTCTGCATGCCCATGCCGGCAAAGGAAATTTGACCGGTGCGGGTCACAGAGGGTCTCCGGCTGTCACGTGAGCTGCGGCAACGCCATGTTAGTGCGCACCATCCAGATTTGGTGGACGCAACCCGCACTCGAAACCGAGTCAAACATCCTCAGTCCTCAGTAGATTGATTGGCTGTTGCTTATTCTGCAGGCGAGTAAAAAAGAGTCAGGCACGCCCCCCTATTATTAGAAGCCTTGTGTTTGCGGGCCGAATTTTTTCCGCGGCTTTTATAAACCCGTCTCCCGCTGCTTACGAGAGACCAGCTGTAAACCAGAGTGACTGTCTGGCTGACTCTTAATTCTGGAAAGTACGACGCCCCTTTTAGCTACAGGCCCTTTTTTGTCGGTCTTTGAAAATATCGAAGCAATCATTTTCTTGCCTAATCCCAATAGGGTGTCCAGCGAAAGAAGTGCCGGGCTTGGATCCCGGACTCGATTGCTGACTCTCTGATAACCCAAATAACTCATTTGGAGGAGACAAATCGATTCAGCAAGGGCTATTTTTTTCATCGGAAGCTCTTTGAGAAACTTTCCACTGTTCTCTTGAATTGTCTCTCGCGACAAATTGGACCATTCATGAACGTTCTCGCGCATATCGTCTAGGTATGCATTTCCTTCTACCCGTTCTACATTCAAGAAGTCGAGTAAGCGTCCCATGGTGGCGCCTTCTTCGCTTATCAGAGACTCGTAGCTAATGAAAAAACACCGGTTTTGGGCCCGCAACCGTTCACTTATTGCTATCGCCCTAGCCTGTTCATGGGTCCATAGGTTTGATTGCACGACCACACTATTTACCACACTTGGTCTCTTAATCTGACTTAAGATGACGTCTCTGGGATCCCTGTAAAGGTAGATAAACTTGGCCCCGGGGATTTCAGCAGCAATCTCCGATGCCCATTCAAACAAGTGATTATCTTTACAGATGTATCCTTGAAATCCCTGTTCTTTTGCGTACGTATTCATCATGAAGTGCATCAAGTAGATAGAGCCTCTGGGCCGCTCACCGTAAGCGATCAACACACTCTCCGAGGTCCAATCAATTTTCCACGGTGAGAAATGGACTAGGCAAAGGTCCAAAGCGTCCCGAATAAATTTCTTGAAATTCTGGTCAATAGTTAAGTCACCGTAATAAGGCTGCTGGTAATATAAGTGCTTGAGAAAATGCGCAGGTGAAGGGCCAAGGTAAACTTCTTGGCTATCAGTTATCCGCTTTCTGAGAAGATTTGAGCCGCTTCTTTCTGACGAAATTATAAAAACAGGTTTTTCAGAGTAATTCACACCACTCACCTTTCGATAAATTAGTCTATATTTTTGGATATTTTCAAAACTGAAATCGAGTGTCCCAGGAAACTTAAGAAGAATGCCAATGGTATGGCGGAAAAAATAAAAAGGCAAGAGTGACCTGCCCCATGTTTTGGGCCCAGTCGCTGAGATGCGTCGCTGGTTTTTAGCGGGTGGACTGGTCAGCAAAAACCGTTGGGGTCAAGTATCCGAGCGATGAATGCGGCCTGATCTGGTTGTATCCCTCCTCCCAAATATCAATGATGCCTTTAGCGTATTTCAGTCAGTGGAGCTGATTGACCTCTAGGCATTCATCCCGGAGTCTCGAGTTGAAGGACTCGACATAATCATTGGGCCAGGATTGCCCTGGTGGGATGAACATCAAATCGGTCTGAGTCACCCAATTGGATATGGCTTGAGGAATGAACTCTGGCCCGTTATTCGTTCGCAACGCCTTCGGAGCTCCGCGTTGAATCGATGGAACATCGAGTTGAGCCACCAGATCTAATGCAGGAATTGAGTAATCAAACAACCCTCCCGAGCCCTCTAGTGTGTTCATCAACTATTGCCAGAATTTACAAGCCATATCCGCTGAGTCTTCTTATGGCAGACCAGCCAGCCATCGGCCCTAGCACTGTGATAAGCATAGGAGGCAACCACAGCTGTCCGACGCCTTTCAGGCCTAGAAGTTTCCCTCCGCCAGCTCTTTGAGGGCTTCTTTTTCAAGCGCCACTTCAGCGAGCAGCTTTTGAGTTGCAGGTTCTATTTCTCTAGGTGTTTGAGTTTTTTAGCATCCTCGGATTTTAGACTGCTGTATTGGTTTTAGTAAAGGTAACAGCCCATCACCATCACTTTTAGCTTCCGCAGAACTGCCGCCGCATCCCCGCCTTCGCAAAAGGACTCGGACGGCTTCTTAAATTTTGCGAACGATTTATTCAGGCGAATGCCTTGATTTTCTTTTTTGAATCATAGTCTCCCTTTCCTCCTGTCGGCCAAAACTGGCCGTAAGACGACTTTCATAAGTTGTGGAGCTAATAATTGGGATCATGCCACAATTCGGCAGCAGTCAGAACTGTGTGACTCATCAGAACTAAAGCACTGGGGTTCGCAGTTGCTAAGGAGGCCATGTACTGTATCTTTTTCGGAAACCAAAGTCGTCCTGTTTGCTCAAGAGAACTAGGACGCTTTTCGTCTTCATCAATTCTGAACTAAATGGTGCACGCTGAACCCAATGACGTCTCGTTCTGAAAAAGCACCTGAAAAGTTGCTCTCTTCGAGAAGCCCATGCTTTCGCTAAAGCTTCATCCACTGAAAAGTCTTCTGTAATTACAGGCACACCAAGCTGCATGACTTGATTAGCCAAGCACTCAAGCCACTTTTTTTGGCAACCTATCTCTATTTAAGGTAGCCATGGCTGCCGACAGCTTTACAGGAACACCCCTAAAAACTAGATATCAACTCATGAGACGAGTCAGCACAAACCAAAAGTCACTTAAGGTTGCAAGTCTGGCAAAAAGTTCGTGCTCCGAAGTGCATTGCGTTCTGATCTGAAACTGGAACCGCGATAAATCCTGTCGTCCTGAATGAGGCTGCGACTCAAAGCTCGGCCAAGAGCGCCAGGCAGGCAGCCTCGATTCTTTTTGACGTCTCGCTTGACGTTTTCTTCTCAGTCAAAGAAAAATACTTCAGATATCCGCTCACCTCGTACCCTCCCAGTTTGCATTGGTTGCGAGACGCCAAATAACCCCAAGTATCGTCAATGCATCCAACAATGCTTAGCCGCGCGCCCCACACTTTTGTTACATTTAAGGCCTGCGCGAATTCCCAAGTAGGTTCTGCTGATATGCCCAAAAGGGTTAATTCCCCAAGACGGACAGCGTGAATTGCGACAAATCGTTTTTGGGGTCCTGGATGCTCAAAAAACTCTTCAAGTGGGAGCACTGTGCTCGCCTGATGGATAAGTCGAATTAGTTAGAAGGGGTCAGTCTTCCACCAAGTTAACGACATCATAGATTGCCGGGGCAAAGTATTTGCCTCTTGAACTCAGTGGCAGGTTGTCAATTTTGTCAGCCAAATCTCTACCGCTCAACACTTTCTGCACTTCTCCTCGTTGAATCATGTGGTCAATGAAGCTCGACAACCCGGAATCCCACAAAATT
>Ga0307934_1002030_pt1 | contig 11354 bp, 5 predicted proteins | sample OrgLakmetageno90_FD_201838 | JGI IMG/M metagenome (GOLD analysis project Ga0307934, IMG submission 201838) | Saline water microbial communities from Organic Lake, Antarctica - #90 | ecosystem: Environmental > Aquatic > Non-marine Saline and Alkaline > Saline | place: Antarctica: Organic Lake... | reverse complement strand
AGTTTTCATTTTTCAACTCTGAGATAGAATTACAATTCAAAATAGATAAATCATAAGGACTGACTATTTTAAACTCTCTCTTCAATTGCCCTTTAACTTTTCCTTCGTAAAAAAGACAGTAAACATTATCTTTATTCATCGATAGAATATTCTTCTTATACTCTTTATTAGAAGAAAAATCATGTTTTTTGATAGATAAAGCAGTTTCATATTTGAGTGTTCCTCTACCAGCAATTGCATAACACCTTATTCTTCTGATTTGATTTATTCGATTTCCTTTTTTATCTAATAACCAAACTCCTTTTTCAAGAGCATCTCTCAATTTTTGATCTCCAACCTGAAGCTTTATTTGCTCAAAAAGTGTTTTATCAACTATGACTTTTTCAATTTCTTCTAATGTTTTAAATCCAGGAGAATTAGAATCTTTTTTATAAATTAATGGTTTTCTCAGAACCATCTTAATTTCATCATCTAACAACATATTTTTATTCTCATCGAATAAAATTTTGTTGTTTTCATCTCTTAAAGGTTGCTTAATTGCACCGTAAAAAGTTTCAGTATGCAATTGGCCTCTTATTGTATCTCCTTTAGACCAAAGAAGGTCGCCATTTTCTTTTCGTTGAATTTTACCTCGCTTTCTTACCTTTTTAAAGGTCGGAGTCAGCGTTCTGTCATCAATGAGGTTATTAGCTAATACTTTCTCTTCAATATCGATAATATACTTAGGTTTAAAATTCTCCCATGCTAATGGTAAAGCATGAAATTTCTTTTTATTTTCTTTCTCCTTATTGTACTTTTCAAGTAATTGCTCACGATAATAACTATTTGGTATCAAGGTTAAAATAGCAGCATCAATGGCATGATGAGAATGCTTCGAGCGATCCTTCTTTTCATCCAACATTACTTTATAAATCCTTTTAAAATCATCTACAACTTGTCCCTTTTCAACTGAAACATTTTTAAATACCGTTTTTAAGTAGGGCACAGCATATTTAGTTACGATTTGAGTGTCTCTTAGTTGACTATTTCGCCAACCTAATTTAAACTCTTCAATTTCAAATGAATTATATTTATTCTTCCAATAATCTTTTCTAAATTTTAGAATATGTCTTTTTTGAATTAATCTATCTTTTGATTCTTTATCAGAAATTCCTTTTACCGCCCTAACATTATCTTTTATTTGTCTCTCCAATTCCTCATATTTATCTTTCATAAAAGCAACATTCGCTTTTACCTCTTCATAATTAGCCAACTGAAATGGAATTTGCTTTTTCTTAATATTTCTGTTAAAATCTGTATCTGAAAGTGTTAGGTTTTTTAATTCAGAATCAAAACTCATGCTTGCAGGAATAGTATGTTCTAAATCAAATTTATTTCCATCAAATACATCACATAAATTTATCTTTTGTCCTGTATAAAAGCACCGTTCATTCTGTTCCTTCCATAACCTTATTTTCGTCAAAAGAATTTTATCATCAACATCAAAACTTGTATTACATTCTTTATTGATTTCCAAAATTATTTGAGAGTACTCTGTATTTTCATCTTCCCTTTGCCTTTGAAATATTCTAATTGCAGCTCTCATGTTGTTGTCATTTAGTTCCCGAGCTATTTCAACCACCATTTTTGTTTGCTCGTCAATCTGATTGGTTTGCAATAAATAATTTAATAATTGCTTTAACTTATGCAATGTTTTCAGTGCCATAGGGTTTTTAAATCCTTTGCTAATTGGTTCAGGGCTACCTAATAACTTCATGGAAATAAGCTGTTTTTCAGCTACGTGATTTTTCTCTAAAAATTGATTCAATTTAGAGTCTTCAATAAAGAACGTAATACCATTCATTTCAACTTGATGCTTCAAAATAGCATTAGGGTATTTCTCTTGTTCAGATGGATGCCATAAATATTTTATTCTATCATCGGATAAGTCATATTTTTCCTGAAGTGAATTAAAAATCTCTTGATGCAGCCGAGGGAGTTTCAAAAAGATGTCCTTTTTATCATTTATTTGTTTTCTTAAAAAGTCTCTAAATTTCTTAGCAACATAATCAAACATTTTAGTTCGTTCTGAGTCAGAAAACTTGAGCCAAGTTCTTTCCCCAAGTTCTAATACTATCTTTTCTTTGATTAAACTTTCTTCTGAATTATCTAATGCTCTATCATTCTCGATAAAATACCTATGATCTTCTTCAAGATGACTTTTTATTAAACTATTTACAATAGAGTTTAATTTTCTCTTTTCCTCAACTTCTTTGTAAACTATATCTAATTCTCCAATAAAATTTTCAACTATCTCATCCGAAATAGTATTAGTTCCAAATACTTTGGGGAGATTAGCCAAATAGACTGCCGTCGAATATTTTATTCCTCTCTGTAAATAAGGTAATATTCGTTTAACAGCTGATAAACTCAAAGTAGCATATCCATTGCTTAACTTAATTTCTGAAAACCTTTTTGCTTCTTCTTCATTTAAATTAAGTTTAATAGCTCCAAACTCAATCAATTTTTCTTTGCTATCAAAAGTTTGAAGAACATGCCACAGGTCTTCTATAGTATAAGTTGAATTAATCTTTTTCTCTTGTTGGAAATCTCTGTTAAAAATATTGTTAAAATCTAACTTCTCCTTCCAACTTTCTCCAAAAATTTCTTTGAAGTCATAAAAATTACTCAATGCAACAACCTTGGTTTCTCTATTTTTCCTTCCTTTAGCAAAACTTGAGTTTACTTTTCCTCCACTTTTCTCAACCTTATTTATTATATCCTCAACTTTAAAATCACTTTTCCTAATGAAGCACGGATAAACCTTGTCCTTTAAGTATTGCTCATATTTAATCCCTTCAGGTGCCTCTATTTTTAAATTATTAATAAATACCCACGTTTTATATTCTTGATAAATTGGATGGCTTACCACTACTCTTCTTTTATTTTTTTCATACGTACAAAGACCGATTAATCCTTTTTGAGTTCTTAAAGGTCTTTGCCAAATAATTGCTTTCCAAAGCATTTTATAATCTTGATCAGAAATATTATGTATCCTACATATTTCTTTTAATTCATTTTCATAATCCTTTCTTAAATTGTACCGCTGTCTTATTCTACCTCCATTTTTTTGCTGAAAAAAATATAGTGCAGCTCCTAAAGTTTCATATTTATCAAGATAATCCGCTATTTCGTTTCGACCCTTAGTACCAGTTTTAGTAGAACCCTTAAGCATTGTCTCCGCTTCTTCTGCATCTCTACCCTTGAACCCTCTTCGTTGAACTAATTGATAAAGTACTCTTCCAAGTAAATATGGGTTCTCTTTAAAAACTTGCTTGTATTTTTCATTAGCAGCAAAAGCTCTAAAGCCATAATAGCTTTCATGTTTGCTCTTTTCTATTAAATAAAAATCAGGTTTACCATCTCCATTGAAATCAAATCTTAGCCAGTTAATAAATTTTTCTGATTGAGGATATCTCCTTCTTTCTCCCTTTCTGTATTTTTTCCATTCCTCCAGTTCTTCCATTGACAGAGGACAGAAACCTTTATTGATTAAGAATTCTAGTAAAGCATATTTCCTGTACTTTTCTGCTTGATAGTTTCTTCTTTTACCACGACTTTCTGTTCTTTTTTGAACCTTAGGAAACTCATTTCCTTTTTCAGAAGCTACTCCTTTATCAAATAACAAAACTCCCTGCTTTGTTATTTGATTATCTAAACTTTGATTTAATTCTCTAATTGCCCAACCAATACTATTTGTTCCTAAATCTATTCCAAATATTTTATCCATCATTATTTTTTTATTAAATTTGTATCGAAAGCGATTCACAATAAGGCTATAAGCCGAAGAGAAATCTTAAATCCTGCGTACTCCGTGGGATTTGTTTTTATCATTACAACCATATAAATATCAAACATTTAATTTCTAAAAAACTATTTATCTCATTATATTTTAATATTGAAATAAACTCTCCGGTAAATCATAATGTTTTTATATTTATTATTCGTCATTTACTTCAAGATTTGAAAACTAATCACAATAAGGATTATTCCGTTGTGAAAACATTTAAGCTGCCTCGACTTACAATTCGGGGCATTTTTTTGTCTATTACCGAACTTTTCAAAAACACAGAATGAGCATTATTTACTTTATAAAAACGAGTATAAATACCTATTTTTTGAAAAATTACTTTAATAAGTAGCAGATCATGTTTCCAATTCAACAGCTAAGATATGTATCAATTAGCTATAAATCAAGTATTCATTTTATCTAAAGTAATAGGATTATTCAGGAGGCTTGTTCAAAACCACTTGCCGTTTACCTTGTTATACTACCATGAAAAGTTTCAATAAAAAAGAAATAAAAGGTTTAGACAAAATTTATAGGTTAAACCTAATCAACTCGGTAAGCGGTTATAAATCGGCTAATCTTATCGGTACAAAAAGTGAGTCGGGTGAAAACTTGGCCATTTTTAGCTCTGTAGTACATTTAGGCGCAAACCCTGCCCTTTTGGGTTTTATTATGCGACCGGCAAGTGTTCCTCGAAATACACTTACGAACATGAAGGAAACAAAAAGCTTCACCATTAATGCTGTGTCAGAAGACATGATGGAAAAGGCACATTATACTTCTGCCAATTTTGAGATTGGTACTTCAGAGTTTTCAGCTTGTAAGCTTACCCCAGAATATTTAGGTAATGGCGAAGCTCCATTTGTAAAAGAAAGTAAATTGAAAATAGCCATGCATCTAGAGCAAATTATCGATATTGAGTTAAACGATACGATGCTCGTTATTGGTTCCATCGAAACTGTTTACGTTGACGAAGTTGCACTAACCTCCAATGGTCAGCTCGATCTGAATGCAATTAGTACTGTTGCCATTTCAGGATTAAACCGATACCACCAAGTTCAAGAAATTGCTAATTATCCGTATGCTCGAACTACGGAGTTGCCTGAATTTTAAATAAGCAATACAAACCCATAAAAAAGCCCCTTCTAGCTTTGCTAGAAGGGGCTTTTTTTATCCTCAATTAGTTAGGTTAAAATGTAAAAATAGCTTCGTCCACCTTTGGGTTTAACGTAATCTTCTCTATTTTCATTTCCATTTTTTGCGGACCGGCATTTCTCAAGATTTTATGAGGTATGGTAATCTTTTTTACCGTTTTGTAATCCGAATACAACGATTCTGACATTCCTTCTGCGTTTGCTTGCTGAGAAAGAATCAAATAGCCCGACTTAACAGCGTAAAAATTCGTCATAACATCTCCGCTTGGCTTTGTAATTTGAACCACATACACTTCTTCGTCATTTTGAATGTCAATTCCCTTCAATTCTAACTTGAAATCTCCTGTTAAGTATTCCCCCTCCGGAAATAAAGTAGTTTCTACTGCCATTTCTTTATTCTTCTCGTCATCAAACGCTTGCGCTTGTCCACCTTGAACTACAGCGCCTTTCTCGCCATCAAAAACTATTTTTTGCATTACATTTCCATTCACAGCAATTTCTGTCACTGATTTATTCGGAACTAGAGAAGTGGTTGTCACCGTAAATGGTGTTCCTTGCATGCTGGTGCTCATCTCTGTTTTCATGCCTTTCAACTTCGACCAATTTTTTGATCCTCCAACAGCTTCAATATACTTTGTAATAACTGCTTTAGCATCCATGCCTTTTGGTGCCGGTTTTAATGTATTTTCAGTTGCCAAATCACCATTTGAATCCATTAATATTACCTTACCGCCCGGAGCAAACGCTTTTACTTTATCTAATATCTTTTCTTGGTTTCCCACAACTACTATGTAGCCGCTTGATGGTTTAATGTGTTTCTGAGAGACAGCTTTTACATCTTCAAGTGTAACGGCTGACACATTTTTCAGGTAATTAGCATAATAGTCCTTGTCTAAACCATATTTTTCAATGTTAATGGCAAAGCGAGCTTTTGTTTGAGCGTTTTCTAACCCAATGGCGAAAGTTCCTGCTCTATACTTCTTGGTACTTTCCAATTCACCGGCAGTAATATTGCCTGTTCGCATGTTATTAATCTCTTTCAACATTTCAACCAAAGCACTATCTGTAACTTCATTTCTCACTTTTGCAGAAGCAACAAATTCTCCAACTAGTTCATCCGAACTAATGCTAGATCTAGCGCCATAAGTGTAAGAATTCGCTTCCCTTAGGTTCAAGTTCAATTTAGATACAAATCCTCCTCCTAGTATGCCATTCGTGATATTCGCTTTTATAGCATCTTCACTTCCTGGTTTTAAGTCTAAAATGTTTACCGCAGAAATAACCGATTGCACGGCGCCGGGTTTGTTTACCAAAATAACTTTCATCGTTTTTGGAGTTTGTGGCATTTCATATTGGTGAGTAGGAACCTCTCCTCTTTTCCAATCTCCGAAATATTTTGTTATCAGTTGTTTTGCCTCTTTTACATCAATGTCTCCCACTACGGCTAAATAAGCGACATTTGGTTTCATGTATGACTTGTAATAAGTATTAACGTCGCCCAGCTGAATGTTCTTTAATGTTTCTTCTGTGGTCAATTCTCCATACGGGTGGTTTTTGCCATACAACACAACACGCTGCACATTACTTGCAATAGCATCTGGATCATCTTTCTCCGTTTGTTTGCCTGAAATGTATTGCGTTCTTAATTTCTCTAACTCCTCTTCTTTAAACTCAGAATTTTTTACAACATCTGACATAATGTCCAACAACTTGTCTTGGTGCTTTTTTAATGCAGAGCCATAAACGGAACCTGCAGATGTAAAGAAACTTGCACCCATAAAGTCTACTTCAAAGTTCAACTCTTCTTTCGTCCTATTGGTGGTGCCTTTAGATAACAGGTCTCCCGCCATTTGAGCAGCTCCTGCATGATCTCCTTCAACTATTGGATCATTGTCGAATTGAAGCGAAAAGCTAACTTTTGGTAACTTATGATTTTCAACTACAAATACCTTTAGCCCGTTTTCTAAGGTAAACGATTGCGTTTCTCCAAGGTCTATCTTAGGAGCCGGCCCCGGTTCGGGCATCTTACTTCTATCTACCTGCGCCGTTACAGCACCACACAACAAAAGCATTACAAAATTGATATATATCTTTCTCATCTCTTTATTTCTTTCTATTATCTAAATTTAATTTGTTTGTTGTGCTTTTGGTAAATAGTATAGCACTACTCTATTCTCATCCGTCAAGTATTTTTGCGCTACTTTTCGAATGTCTTCTTTTGTAACTTTCATGAAGCGCTCTATTTCCGTATTAACCAAATTAGCATCTCCAAAATAGACATGGTAATTGGCTAAGTTTTCTGCCAACCCTTGAACGCTTGAATTACCGCTAATAAAGTCATTCTCTACTTGATTCTTTAGCTTTTGAAATTCCAAATCAGAAATCAACTCTTCCTTCACTCTTGCAGTTTCAATGTCCATTGCCTCTTCTAACGCTGTTGGCTCCACTCCCATGTTGGTAATTCCGAACATAAGCGCTAAACCTGGATCTTCTGTTGGTAATGGAAATGCACCTACGAACAATGCTTTTTGCTTTTCATCTTTAATTACCTTTTGAAAACGAGAGCTTTCACCTTGGGACAATAATTGAGAAAGCATGCTCATGGCGTAATAGTCTTCCGTTCCTTGACCTGGCATGTGGTAACCCATTACTACGGCAGGTAATTGAATGTTATCGTAAATGGTATCCCTTACTTCTGCTGTTTTCTTTGGCTCCACAACTGTTGGTCTTGGAATTGCTTTCGTTCCTTTTGGAATTGTCCCAAAATATTCAGCAATCCATTTTTTTGCTTGCTTAATGTCAATGTCACCTGCAATGGATAAGGTTGCATTATTTGGAACGTAGAATGTTTTATAAAAATCCATAAATTCGGACAGCTCTGCTTTATTAATGTATTCAGGAGAACCGCCTGGAGTCCATCTGTAAGGATGCTCTACGAATGCATGACCAAATGTTTCGTTTAAAATTGAACCATATGGAGTATTTTCATTTCGTTGCTTTAATTCCTCTTTTACAACTCCTCTTTGCGTTTCAACACCTTCTTTATCAATTTTAGCGTGCAGTAATCTTTCCGATTCTAACCACAAACCAAGTTTTAACTGATTGGAAGGAAGTACCTCAAAATAATAGGTTCTGTCAAAAGAAGTATTGGCATTTAAAACCCCTCCATTGCCTTGAACAATTTTAAAGAACTCGCCTCTTTCAATGTTTTCAGAACCTTCAAACAATAGGTGTTCGAAAAAATGTGCAAATCCTGTTCTGCTAGGATCTTCATTTTTCGATCCAACGTGATACAGCACCGAAACTGCAACTATAGGTGTTGATTTATCCTGATGCAATATAACATGCATGCCATTGTCTAGATCGTATTCAATAAAATCAATTTTATTGGATTCCATTTGCGCATAGCTACTACCTAAAGCAAACAGTGCAGTAGCGGCAAGTAAAATTCTTTTTTTCATATTGGTTTATTTTTTAAAGAATCGAAATTACGAAAAGAAGCACAAGGCTTCAACCGAAATATCTTTGTACCACTTAGAAATTATAAATAAATGAAAGTTGTGTAATGTCATTATTTTTTCTACCTTCATTGCGTTCAAAAACTCAGAAATATGAAAACTATACTTACTTCTTTCCTTATTGTTTTTTCAACCGTTTTATTTTCTCAAACCACAAGCGGTGGTCCGGATAGCTTTGGTTATACCTATAAAAACTCATTAGACCCAGCGGGACCATCCTTTCAATGGTTTGATATTTCGCAGATCGGTACAATAATTACTGGACTTGCCGACGATAACTTTGTAGGACCTTATAGTATTTCCGGATTTCCTTTTTATTCTGGGAACCCAACTAGTCTGTATATTGGATCAAATGGCTACATTTCTTTTGCTCCTGCAAACATCGCATCTACAAATGCTCAATTTCCAATTATACCATTAACCTCAGGAGCTAATCATTTTATAGCTCCATTGCTTACTGACTTATCTTTTGCAGGAACAGGGAACCCCGGTTCTTGTTTCTTTTATAACCAAGGCGATACCATTTGTATCACTTTTGATAAAACTCCTTTTTGGATTAATAACACAAGTCAATTTGGTGGGGAAAACACATTTCAAATCATACTTAACAAACTAGATTCTTCCATCACCATTAATTACTTAAAACAAGTTGGCCTTCCAGACCCAACTTACACAACCAACTTTTTGAGTATTGGAATTGAGAATAGTACCGGGAATGACGGCCTACAATATTTTAGAGGAACTACCTTCCCTACTGACAGCACAAGTATTAGATTTGATTACCCCAATATTATTCAATCCATTACAGATGTCGCTGTAGACTACATTGATAATCCCGGAAACAGTGCTCAGTTCTTAGCATTAAACGGAAACTTTACGCCAACAGCTTCGATTAAGAATAACGGAAATCAAACCATTAACTCTAATATCACCGTTAATACTAGAATTATTGATCCAGCAGGACTTACAGCATTTTCTGCAACTCAAAACATAGATTCGCTTTCCCCCGGAGTTGATTCCATAAAATCTTTCGGAAGTTTTACTCCGAATGTAGCAGGTAAATTTATTGTAAGAACTTTTGTTACCAGAATAACAGGAGATGCAGCCATTACAAACGACACGAGTGAGTTTTTACTGAAAGTGGTGGATACAACACAGTCTCCCATAACCTTAGATTACACGGACGGGGTTAGTGGAATTGGAATTGGTTGGGCAGGAGGAAATGGAGGTTGTGGTGTTTATATTGAACCACCATACTATCCGGCTAGAATTGTTGCAGCTAATTATTACATTACAACCACCGGTAACCCTCCGGCAGGATTTCACAGTATAGTTCTAGATGATAATGGAAGACAGGTAGGACAAGGAACTGTTTTAGATTCCTCCTTTGTCGCTTCGGGTAATATTTTAATTGGCGCGTATAATAGAGTCCCCTTAACCACTCCTATTGTCGTGAATAGCGGAGGAATTTATTTGTATTGGCTCATGGATGGTGCTAATGTAAACTTAGGTAGAAGTTTTAGTTCCCCTGCGTCCCAACAGACTTATGAAATTATATTTGGTTCTTGGTCGGAGTATAGAGATAAGTTAACACAAGACTTTTTAATGAATGTAGAAATTACTCCTTTAGCAACTGCTTTAGAAACTACTAGTATTGGTGCTTCTTTTGGTAAATTATATCCCAACCCTGCAAACGAGAATATTAGAGTTGAGTTAAATGAACCAACTAATCAAATAATTGAGGTACTAGATGTAAACGGCAAAAGAGTAAATGCGAAAGTTTTGCGTTATGCAGATCATTTGGAAATTATTCGCAGTAATGAAAAATCAGGAACATATTTCTTGCGAATAGGTAAAGAAACGAAAGCGTTTGTATGGATGGATTAGGTAGTAAATACCAATCCGTCGTATGCAATTTTTACATTAGAAGGTAACTCCTGCTCTGTTTCGGCATGTTTACCCATTAGGTGACTAATGTGCGTTAAGTAGGCTTGCTCAGGGTTTATCTCTTTAATTAATTCAAGAGCTTCTTCCAAGTTGAAATGCGAAATGTGTTTTTCCTTACGAAGTGCGTTTAATATTAGATATTTTACGCCTTTAAGCTTTTCTTTTTCTGCCGGCTCAATGTAATTTGCATCCGTAACGTATGCAAAATCATTTATACGGAAACACTTTACTGGTAATTTGTAGTGCATTACATCAATTGGATGAAGTAAAAATCCTCCTGCGGTGAATGGTTTTTCGCCAATACTATTTAAATGAATTTTGGGTACACCAGGATATTTATTTGCTGCAAATACGTATTCAAATTCTCGCTTTAGTGCTGTTTGAACCCTTTCTGTGGCAAATACTTCCATTTCCTTGCCTTTATTCATAAAATTAAAGGCTCTAACATCGTCCAAACCAGCTACGTGATCTTTGTGCTCATGGGTAAAAACGACAGCATCTAGTTTCTTCACTTGTGCTCGAAGCATTTGCTCTCTAAAGTCAGGACCTGTATCGATCACAATCGTGGAGTCTTCATCTTCCACTAATATGGAACATCGCCTTCGATAATCTCTTTCGTCTGTTGATTGGCAAACATAACAATCGCAGCCAATAACTGGAACTCCTTGCGATGTTCCGCTTCCGAGTACCGTTATTTTCATAGCTTTTACTTTTTATAAATGTTGGTTAAAACTTCAACTGTCCGGTCCACATCCGCCATGGTATTAAAACGCCCGAAAGAAAAACGCACAGAAGGCTGCCCCATTGGTGAGTTGATGCCTTTCAAAACGTGCGACCCTATATTGGAACCGGAAGAGCATGCACTTCCTCCTGATACACTAATTCCTTCGATGTCTAAATGATATA
>Ga0307934_1002029_pt1 | contig 11354 bp, 11 predicted proteins | sample OrgLakmetageno90_FD_201838 | JGI IMG/M metagenome (GOLD analysis project Ga0307934, IMG submission 201838) | Saline water microbial communities from Organic Lake, Antarctica - #90 | ecosystem: Environmental > Aquatic > Non-marine Saline and Alkaline > Saline | place: Antarctica: Organic Lake... | reverse complement strand
CCGATAATCAGTGTTTTTGTCCAATAAATTAGTTTTTAACATTGGTATGTTTGTGGAACAATAATATAAAAATACATACTACTATGATTACTTTAATTACACTATTGATCAGCCTTCTAGGATACGGTTCTCCTGCAGATTATACAGACATGTCTGAAGCAGAATTAAATCACCAAATTGAGTTAGCACAAACATCTGAAGAGGCTGCGGCAGATGGAGGTGTTTTAGGTTCTTGGGAACAAGATTAGATATACTTAGTACGATCATTATATAGTCCAAATTATGTACTCGTAATTAATTTATATAAAATTAGTTACGAGGACTCACTCGTCCAAAAAACTAATTTTAATTGTCCAAAAAGTCAACCAAGTGTCCTATATCTAGATAAGTTGTGTGTTTACATTTACAGTGTAACCAAGAAAAACACGACTATGTTAGCCATTTCTACTCTTCTCCATCAGCTGACCACCAATCAACAGTTGATTATTGCCAAGGCTTTACAAGCCGAAGTAGCGTACAATAGTTCTACTCTTTCTTTATTCAACTGCATGCTTTTTGGAGACTCTCAAAACGAAATCTCCAATGCTTGCAACCTCACTCCTCTTGATTATGCAAAAAAAGAAAGGCCAATTTTTCAAGTCATTTTAGACTTTTACAAACTGAAGCCTTCAAGTTCCAGAGATCAGGTTTTAAGCGATGTTTATTATGCTATTCATGAAGAAGCATACGAGTCGAACGCCAAAAAAGCAAAAAGACTGGAAGGCCTTTTTCATCAAATGAAAAGATATGAAATGGAGCAAGAGTCTGCTCCTTTGTTAAACGCCTTAATGCAAGCTAGCGAAGGAACACCATTGCACACGGTATATGAGCACTTATATAATAAGTACTGCAACATGGAGGCGAACAACTTAATCGCCTATGCTACATTTGAAAAACTAAATACTAAAGTTTCAGATTTTATTGGAAACAACTCTAAAGGTCATTCGGTAAGGAATTTAATTTCTGAGTTCAAGAAAATCAGAGCAATTCATAGAAAAAATGAGAACAGAGTATCCGAATGCATTGTGAATACTTCTATGCTTATGTTAGCCATTCATTGCGAACAGAGCCAATTATTAAGAGAAAGCAAATGGACTGTCAGTGAGTTGTTCGAAACGTGCAAAAGCCAAATAGAAAATCTTCCTTTTGGCGTAGAGCGTATGTTTTTTAAAAATATCTTCGACATGACCCTGAAACATGCACTAAAACAAGATACGTTCACAGTAAACACATTGGCATTTCAGAGGCTCAAGTTAGATGACAATAACACAAAGATGCACAACTTCGGTTTTTGTGTGGAAGAAAAATGCGAAACTAAAAGAATATCAAAAAGCGAACAACTTATCAATAATTTTCTACACGGCATAAATACTACTGCTGCAATTTCAATAAAGCAAAGCCCAATGCTTTCCTCTCCTAATCGGATATGATTGGTTAATAGATTATTTTGGAGAAATTCAAACGGGTAATTTTGCACCCTTGAAGTTATTTAACTTCAAGGGCTTTTTATTTTACAAAGAGTTCAGGAATTGGTTTCGCTTGTAACACTTGGTTAGTTTGAAAACCAAACAATAGCGATAAATTAGGAACAATCGAGCTAACCGGAAGCAAAATAAATGTCTCGCCATGTGGAACTCCAAACCCGTAAAAAATAAGAGGAACGTGGGTGTCATATTCATAAGGCGATCCGTGTGTAGAGCCTTTATCCGTGTATGAATTCCAGTTTGCTTCTTCTATCAACACCAAGTCCCCGCTTCGCTGCGAATGAACTCCCCGAAAAACCATTTGCTCTCTGTGTCCTTGAGATTCTGAGGTATTCTCAAGATCCACCACTTTTGCAATTCCTGGTTGCTGTGCTAACCATCGTTTGCATTTTAACTTAACCAACGCATAGTTTTTTTCTTCCGTACTTTTCAATCTATCGTTAAAATAAACATTCAAATTCATAACACTGGCAATCCAATCTTCCGTTAATCCTTCCCCGACTGCTATGCCTTTTAACTTTTTCAAAATCTCTCGACCATCTAATTCTCCAGCAGGAATCCCCTTTTCCTTCAAATATGCTCTTGGCATTGCAGCGCCATGGTCGGAAGTTAAAAAGAGTGTATAATTTTCTTTCCCCACTTTTTCATCTAAAAACTGAAGCAAGTCTGCAATAGTCTGATCGAGTTTAATGTAAGTGTCCTGCACTTCTACAGATTGAACACCAAACCGATGACCTACGTAATCCGTTGCAGAAAAACTTAAGGATACAAAATCAGTGTATTCATCCAGACCTATAGACTCCTTCTCTATCAACATCTTAAATAAATCAGCACTCATCTGATTTCCTTGAGGCACCTTCTTCAAAATACCCCAATCCGAATTTTTTTGGGCTTTCAGCAAATCGTGAGGGAAGGTAGTATTTGCCTCTTTTGTTAATGGATATTCAAAATCATTTAAATCAGGCACACTTTCAGCATAATCTACAATAGGCTTTGATAGTCTCCACCCTTCTTTCAAATAAAGTTCTGCAAAATCTTGGTCATTGAACTCTTTTAACCAAGGTGGATTATTTTTAGTGTAGAATCGATCTGATTCCCAAACTCCTTTTTCACTATTAAACCAATATGCTCCATCTGCTAAATGACCAGCAGGTAAAATCGCTCCTCTATCTTTTAATGATATTCCGAAGCTTTTTGATTGAAAATTTGAGTATTGTTTTAATCCATCGGCAAAGGTTTCCACCAGCATTCTGCTAGGGTTGTAACCGGACAAATCACCTCCTTTTATCTTTACACAATAAACAGATTCTTCTGCATTTCGCTCAAACCAATTGTTGCCAACAATGCCATGAACCGACGGACTGGTACCTGTAAAAATGGTCGCATGCCCGGGACCTGTATACGTGGGTTTATAGGAGTAGTGAACATTTTGGCAATTTAAGCCTCCATTCACCAGTCGCTTGAATCCTTCTTCACCGAAGTCATTGTAAAATTTAGTCAAGTAATCATAACGCATTTGATCCACCACAATTCCCACAATGAGTTTGGGTTGCTGCCTTTCTTGGGCTCCAGCGTTAAAAAGACATAAAGTGAGTAAAAATGTAAATAATGAAGTTTTCATGTATTTAATGTTGTTTGAACAAAATGGCCAGTGCTCCTAAACCTCCTCCAATACTGATTACCACATTCAAAATGGCGAAAGTAAAGTTTCCTTGTTTTAACAATTCAAAAGTTTCCAGACTAAAAGTCGAAAAAGTACTTAGTCCTCCACAAAACCCAATTACTAAGAACAAATAAAGAGTCTTTTGACTTGCATCGAGTCTAAAATTAAACTGATACACCAATAGAGCTAATAAAACAGTAGCAGTAATATTAGAAACCAACGTTCCAAGTGGAAAGTTAGTTTCAAAAAGCTGAAGCGAAAACTTCCCAATTAAAAAGCGTACCACCGCTCCAAAGCCTCCACCTAAAAATATAAAGAGCACACTCTTAAGCATTCTTGAAGTAGTTTAAAATTGGAAAAATAATTCTGTAGACTAAAAAAGCTATTACCAAACCTAGAATCGCTCCTCCAAAAATATCGGAAGGGTAGTGAACACCCAAATACACTCGGCTGTATGCTACAATGCTTGCCCAAAAAAGTAAAAAGACGAATGCTTTTCGATTTAATAAAAGGCCTAGAAACCCGGCAGTAGCGAAGGAATTGGCAGCGTGACTGGACACAAAACCAAAACGACCGCCACACTTATTATTTACTAGGTGGACTAATTCCTTCAAATCTCCATTATGACAAGGTCTCCACCTTTCAAAAACTTCTTTAAATAGCTTAACCGAAAACTGGTCTGCCAAAGTAACAGCTAAAGCCGTACCAACCAAAACCACCCAAACTGATTTTCCATATTTTTTAAAAAGCAGAAACAAGAGAATCAAGTACAAGGGAATCCACTGTAGCTTTCCAGAAACATGCCACATAATAAAATCTGTACTTTCTGAATGAAAGCCATTCAAAAAGAGAAATAATTCACGATCCCACTGTTCGAGGATTTCAACCATTCGCCTCGTTTATCTTTTTCCAGAGTACATCCTTTAACTCTGTAATATTCTCTTGAATAATGGAAGAAATGAAGATACATTCTTGTGGGGCAATTTCTTTTCGTATTTCCTCTTTTAGTTCTGCATCCAACAAGTCGGATTTAGAAATTGCCAAAATTCTGTTTTTGTCTAACAATTCCGGATTGTGTTGTTGCAGCTCATTTAACAATATTTGAAACTCCTTAATGATGTCGTCGCTATCTGCGGGAACTAAAAATAATAAAACTGCATTCCGTTCAATGTGTCTCAAAAAGCGCAATCCGAGTCCCTTTCCCTCGTGCGCACCTTCAATAATTCCGGGAATATCTGCCATTACAAATGAACGATGATCGCGATAAGCAACAATACCTAAGTTAGGAGTTAAGGTAGTAAATGCATAGTTTGCTATTTCTGGTTTAGCAGCAGAAACAACAGAAAGTAAGGTAGACTTACCTGCATTGGGGAAACCAACCAGACCAACATCAGCTAATACCTTCAACTCTAAAATCTTCCACTCTTCTCTCCCGTCCTCGCCCGTTTGCGCATATCGTGGGGTTTGATTAGTAGATGATTTAAAATGAGAATTACCTAGTCCTCCTCTTCCTCCTTTGAGAATCACTTGCGTTTCTCCATCTTCCATGATTTCGAAAAGCACCTCACCAGTTTCTGCATCCTTTGCTATCGTCCCTATTGGAACTTCAATTATTTGATCTTCGCCTTCTTTCCCAGAACTATTGCTATCTCCTCCATTCTCTCCGGGTTTTGCAATGATGTGCTTTTTATACTTTAAGTGTAAAAGTGTCCAAAGTTGTTTATTTCCTCGAACAATTACATGGCCCCCTCTTCCTCCATCTCCTCCATCTGGTCCACCTTTAGCAGTCAAGCGATCCCTTCTCAAATGATGAGAGCCGGAGCCTCCTTGTCCTGTTCTGCAACATATTTTGACGTAATCGATAAAGTTGCTATTGGCCATGTTTATTTTTTTGCAAAGGTATTGAATCTGCAAGAATTTAAGGATAGTAATCTCTCTCTCCTTTTACTCCGTCCAAAAAGTACTTCCACAACGATAAACTACAACTATTGGCCGGAGGGATAAATTCGCCGTTCGTCGAAAAGTTCTTTCTAAACCAGCTTATCCTTATTATCTTTAATGACCATTTAAAAAATAACTCATTGGAGAAAATCAACTTGCTTCTAGTAGAAAATTCAGAGGAAAAAGCTTTACAGGTAGCGAATTATTTGGGTGAAATTTCCAGATTAGCAATAGACATAAATTATTGTGAAACTCTAGAAGAAAGCTATTCGCTTTTGAGAAAAGAGCACATTGATATTATTTTAATGAATTTGATTTTACCCGATGGTTATGGCATACAGTCCTTTGCGGGTATATTTTTGGAGTTTCCTAATATTCCGTGCATTGTTCTCACGGAATTAGATGACGATACAATTGCAGCGGAAATAGTAAAAAGTGGTGCCCAAGATTACATAACGAAAGAAACGATGAACAGTGACACTTTATTTAAATCGATTTCCTATTCGATAGAAAGAAAGCAATTTGAGAAAGATTTAAGAAAAAGTGAAGAGAAGTATCGTCAACTTTTTTCGCGATCAAAAGATGCCATTTATATTTCCACTCCAGATGGAAGATTCATCGATTTCAACCCTTCCGGATTAAAACTATTTGGTTATACCGAAGAAGAATTACCACAACTAAAAGTAAAAGCACTGTATGCAAATGAAACAGATAGAGATCGTTTACAGCAAGTTTTAGCTGAGAAAAAACAGGTAACAGATTATGAATTGTTACTGACTAAGAAAGATCGGGCCGCAGATGTGCATTGCTTATTAAGCTCGATGGCAATTTACAATGAAGATAGAACCATACGATGCTACCAAGGAATAATAAAAGACATTACAGAAAAGAAAAAAGCGCAAGAAGCATTATTTCAGAGTTTAGCTGATTTAGATATAGCCAATAAAGAATTGCACCTGCTAAATGAAACCTTGGAATACAAAGTGGAAGAGCGCACTCAAGCATTAAAACACGAAAAAGAAATAGTAGAACAAAACAGCAAAGAGATTAATGAAAGTATTCAGTATGCGAAACGTATACAAGCTTCCATATTGCCGCCCATGCAGCGACTAAAGAATGAATTCCTAGACTCTTTTGTTTACTATGAGCCGAAGGATGTGGTGAGTGGTGATTTCTACTGGTATGAAAAAATAAAGAACAACCCCTTATTTGCGGTGGTGGACTGCACTGGTCATGGTGTTCCAGGCGCCTTTATGTCCATTATTGGCTACACCCAATTGAATGAAATCGTGAACCAACAAGTGGTTACGGATCCGGGAGTTATCCTTCAAGAACTGGATAAAAGAGTGCGCACCGCTCTGCATCAAAACACATTAAATAGCAAGAACAGCAAAGATGGAATGGAGTTGGGCCTAATTCACGTAAATAGGAGTCAAAATACACTTGAATTCGCCGGTGCCATGCGGCCGCTTTACCTTGTAAGAAATGGCGAATTAAAAATTTATAAAGGCTCCAAATTTTCTATCGGAGGGATTTCTTTACGTGAAAAACAATTTGAAACAATTCGTATTGAAATCCAACCTGGAGATTCCTTTTACGTCTTTTCAGACGGCTACCCAGACCAATTTGGTGGTCCGAATGGAAAAAAATTCATGACTAGAAACGTGGCTGACATGCTGCGAAGCATCGCTCACCTAAACATGGTTGAACAAGAAAAGATTGTAAAACAGACCATCGACACATGGATGACCAATGAAGAGCAGGTAGACGATATATTAATTTGCGGAATAAAGTTTTAAGACTTTATAGAATCCGTTAAACGTTTAAAAACATCATCAACTGAACCAACACCAGCAATAGCATGGTATTTACCTTGATCGTCGTAATAACTTTTTAATGGAGCTGTCTTTTTGTTGTACGTTATAATTCGATTAAAAATCACAGACTCGTTTTTATCATCCTCTCTTCCGCTTTCCTGCCCTCTTTTAATAATTCGATCGACTAATTCTTCATCGTCCACTTCCAATGACAGCATGGTATCAATTTCTGTACTGTGTTCTTCTAACAAATTATCTAAAGCTTGAGCCTGCTCCGTAGTCCTTGGAAATCCATCGAAAATAAATCCTTTGGCATCGCCATGTTCTTTTAAGCAATTGCCAATCATGTCAATTACAACCTCATCCGGCACTAATTCCCCCTTATTCATAAAAGACTTTGCCAGCGTCCCTAATTCGGTTTCGTTGCTAATTTCATTTCTTAGAATATCTCCTGTAGAAAGGTGAACTAGATCAAATTTCTCTTTCAATTTAATGGCTTGAGTTCCTTTGCCTGCTCCTGGAGGTCCGAATAACACGATGTTTAACATATCTTCGTTCGATTTTAAATTTTCTGCTTGTGAAAGTACGTAAAGTTGATTCAAATTTCTTCCAAATCCGTCGTAATCTAATCCATACCCAACCACAAATTCAGGATCAATATCAATAGCTACGTAGTCAATTTTAACTTTTTTGTCATACACCTTGGGCTTCATCAATAAGGTGGCAACTGCCACGCTTGAGGCACCCATGTTGGTAATAATCTCCGTCACTGCCTCTATTGTATTGCCCGTATCTACAATGTCTTCAATAATAATTACATCCCTGCCTGAGACTTTTTGATCTAGACCTAATAGCTGACGAACATTCCCGGTTGTTTGAGTGCCAACATATGAAGCAACTTTCACAAAAGAAATCTCGCAACTGAAGTTTATTTTCTTCATAAGGTCGGCTGCAAAAAAGAAGCAACCATTTAAAACGCCAATAAAAACTGGCTTTTTCCCTCTGTATTTCTTGGTAATATTCTCAGCTACAATAGCAACTGCCTTATCAATCTCTTCGGCCGAAATGAATGGCTCAAAGATTTTGTCGTGAATTTTTATTCGGCTCAAACTAACTGTTTTGATTTTGAAAGGCGCAAAGGTATTCATATTTCAGGATTCAAAGAGGCTAAACAATGTTAATTCTCTCGTTAATTCCATTTATCTTTGTTCCACTAAAAGAGCGGAGCAAAATGAAAAACATTCATTCTCAAAATTTCAAAATCGGTATTCTTGGTGGCGGTCAACTTGGCCGAATGACTTTACAAGAAGGGTATAATTTAAATCTACACATCGACATTTTAGACCCTTCACCAAATGCTCCTTGTAAAAGCTTAGCCAACAATTTTGTGGTGGGAGACTTTAAAAACTACGAAGATGTTTATGCTTTTGGCAAAGACAAAGACGTGGTAAGTATTGAATTTGAAGATGTAAATTCTGATGCCTTAGCGCAGTTAGAGAAAGATGGAGTAAAAGTGTTTCCACAGCCACACATCTTAAAAATAATACAAGACAAAGGGCTGCAAAAACAGTTTTATGCAGACCACGGCTTGCCCACTTCAAAATTTGAACTAATACAAGGCAAAGAAGACATTAAAAATACCGCTTTAGACTTCCCAGTTTTTCAGAAATTGAGAACTTCAGGATATGATGGTTATGGTGTGCAGCGAATAGATTCGAAAGAAGAATTGGAGAAAGCTTTTGACAAACCCTCAGTTATTGAAGAAGGAGTTGACTTAGAGAAGGAACTTTCAGTAGTTATTGCTCGAAATGAAAACGGAGAAATCAAACATTTCCCTTTAGTTGAATTAGAGTTCAACCCAAAGGCCAACATGGTAGAGTTTTTATTTTCACCGGCAAATGTGAGTGACTCCATTGCAGAAAGAGCATATGAATTAGCGACCAACCTCATTGAAAAACTAGAAATGGTTGGTTTACTGGCCGTAGAATTGTTTTTGAATAAAGAAGGGGAAATTCTGATTAACGAAATAGCTCCAAGAGCTCACAACTCAGGCCATCAAAGTATCGAAGGAAATTACACCTCTCAATTTGCTCAGCATTTAAGAGCAATTTTAAATCTACCTTTAGGCAATACCGACATTAAAGTTCCTTCGGTAATGCTCAATTTGTTGGGTGAAGAAGGCGCGAATGGAACTGCGCACTACGAAGGTTTTCATCAAATTTTGGAAGAGAAAGGAGTTTATCCTCATCTTTATGGCAAGGAACAAGTAAAACCCTTTCGAAAAATGGGACACATTACTATCTTAGACGAAGATTTAGAGCAGGCGAAGACAAAAGCGAGAAAGATAAAAACGATTGTTAAAGTAACTTCAAAATAATATGGCAGCAAAAATTGGAATCATCATGGGAAGTATTTCTGACTTGAAAGTAATGCAGGTTGGATTGGACTTTTTGAAAGAACAAAACATCGACTTTGAAGTAGAAATTGTTTCCGCACACCGCACTCCGGAAAAAATGTTAACGTACGCTAAAGCTGCTAAAGACCGAGGATTGAAAGTAATTGTTGCTGCAGCTGGTGGTGCAGCTCATCTACCTGGAATGGTCGCAGCATCTACTCCTCTTCCCGTCATAGGTGTTCCCATTAAATCTTCTAATTCAATCGACGGTTGGGACTCTATCCTTTCCATTTTACAAATGCCCGGCGGCGTTCCTGTTGCCACTGTTGCATTAGATGGCGCTAAAAATGCTGCCATTCTAGCAGCTCAAATTTTAGCAACTTCTGATGAAGGCATTGCTGCAAAAATGGCTCAATTTAAAGTTGATTTGGTAAAAAAAGTAGACCAAATGAATGAAGAGTTGAATGCTAAGAAATAGAAAAAATGAGCTCAACTGAATTGTTTTCAAAAGAAAAAGTAGTTGAAGCCCATGAACGAATAAAGCCTTTTATTCACAAAACACCCGTTCTTGAATCTTCAGCCATTAATGAAATGGCAGCCTGTGAAATCTATTTCAAATGCGAGAACTTTCAAAAAATTGGTGCTTTTAAAATGCGAGGTGCTACCAATGCCGTACTTCAATTAAGCGACCAACAAAAAGCAAACGGTGTGGTAACACATTCCTCTGGAAATCATGCGCAAGCATTGGCAAAAGCAGCTCAAAGTCTAGGTATACAAGCGTACATCGTAATGCCCGAAACGGCACCTAAAGTAAAGGTAGCAGCAGTAAAAGCGTATGAAGGTCTAATAACTTTTTGTCCTCCAACTTTAATTGCACGAGAAACAACTGCTCAAAAAATTATCGATGAAAAAGGTGCTACTTTCATTCACCCCTATGACAATGTAGAAGTAATACTTGGGCAAAGTTCTTGCGCCAAGGAAGTATTTGAAGACCACCAAGACTTGGACGTATTCGTTTGCCCGGTTGGTGGTGGTGGATTATTAGCTGGCAGTATTTTAGCTAGAGACTACTTCTCCCCTCGCACAACTGTTTTTGCAGCAGAACCAGAGGGAGCAGATGATGCATTCCAATCTTTCCAAGCAAAGAAACTGATTCCTCAAACCGCTCCGAATACAGTAGCTGATGGATTATTGACTTCTTTGGGCAAATTAAATTTTCCCATCATGCTGAATGGTGTTGAAAACGTACTCACTTGCAACGACGAAGAAATAATAGCCGCAATGCGAATCATTTGGGAACGCATGAAGATTATTATTGAACCTTCTTGTGCCGTCCCGTTAGCAGTTATTCTTAAAAACAAAGCACTCTTCAGCGGCAAAAAAGTAGGGGTTATCTTGACTGGTGGGAATGTTGATTTAGGGAAGTTGCCATTTTAAGGCTCTCCTTATCCATAAAGCAAACCATTGGAGTTTATAGGACTGCTGTTCGTTAATATTTTGATTAATTTTCTGTCTCAGTTTTGTTGCTCGATTTAGTGCAAATTCAACTGAAACAAAATCCCAAAAAAAACCAAATGGACGAGAAAAAGGAGAAATTGATTGACGATTTAAAAACAAAATACGATAAGATTGGCCAAAATGTGGATACCCACTTAAGTGGATTATTACACTCCAAACCAATTACTTATTGGGATTACATTTTACCGGAAGCACTATTAAACCTTCAAATTCAAAGGACCAACCAACCAGACGAGATGGTATTCATTATCTACCATCAAATTAATGAGTTATTATTCAAAATGATTCTTTGGGAAATTGAGCAAATTGCCATGAACGAAGAATTGACAACTAAATTCTTCGCTACTCGGTTAGATCGTATTAGTCGCTATTTCGACATGCTTTCTTCCTCTTTTGAAATTATGGGAGATGGAATGGAAGTAGAACAGTACATGAAATTTAGAGATACACTAACACCTGCCAGTGGTTTTCAAAGTGCTCAATACAGAAAAATTGAA
>Ga0307934_1002028_pt1 | contig 11355 bp, 11 predicted proteins | sample OrgLakmetageno90_FD_201838 | JGI IMG/M metagenome (GOLD analysis project Ga0307934, IMG submission 201838) | Saline water microbial communities from Organic Lake, Antarctica - #90 | ecosystem: Environmental > Aquatic > Non-marine Saline and Alkaline > Saline | place: Antarctica: Organic Lake... | reverse complement strand
GTTGGTATTGAACATGATCTTTCTCATTCTGTAGATGACTTAGTAGCCACGGGCCTGAGTGGCTTAACCAGTGAGAATTTTAATGACAACATTAACCGTACGCGTCCTGTGGCGAGCCTTGGTGGTTATTTTAGCCCAGCCAGAAATCAACGAATTTCAGTAGATCTCTACTACCAACAATTACCATTTCAAAGTACAGGCTCCGCAACTGCCTACATCAATTACACGCTCGGTCTGTAATTAACAAAGCGTAATATGCCCTCTATATGATTGAACAAGACACTAAATTAATTAAATAGCCAATTACGTTCTCTGTGGTTATTACATTCCTATATCGGTCCCTAAGGGGAAGGTCTCAGGTTCAAATCCTGACGGGGGCACCAATTAAATAATGTTTTACCAGGATATGGTTAATTGCTTTTCTGGGACAAGAAAAAGTGAAGGTTTAGTCGGTTTCGTGCAGGTAAGCTGCCAAATAGTGGCAGACTTTTAACATCACGGAACGTCTGTCAGAATCGGAAAATTGAGTATCTCTGATCCTGACAGACCCGTCCGCTGTTAACGGAATAGTTATGGTTAACGACTACTAAACGTAGAAGTCCAATTCCTCCTGCGCTTTCAGCAGATCCCGCATTTTGATGGGATCGTCACCAAAGAAGAAGATCAGACCCCAATGGGTACCGAAAGCTGCCCGGTCAGGAACGGTTTCCTCTGTCGGTGCAACCAGTTCGTGTGACTCAAAATAGGGATGCTCAATACATTCTTTGGGCATTTCCAGTTTGCTGACCACACGGCGTCTTGGGTAGACACCGAAACAACCTGCGTAGCCTTTGGCGTCGACCACTTCGCGGGGGAAGAATGCTGCCACTTCTTCTTTAGTGCTTTTCGGATCAAACACTAGCATCGAAGCCTGGTAAGCATTGAATCCGTAGGCTTTCTCGATAAGCTCAAAAGCCTTAAAACCGGGCGGACGATAGGCAACTTCGCCAAAGTACATTTCACCATCAGCAGTGACGAAGTACTCAGGATGAATCAAACCGAATTTGATCTCGAAGGTTTTGATCAGCAACTCGATCTGCTTGGTGATCGCGTTGCGCCAGCTTTCGAGTTGCTTAGTAGCGGGTACAAATACCGAGTAGCCCAAGGTGACATATTCCGAAATATTCAGGAACTGGATTTTGCCATCATGGATCCAGGCCTCAACCGCAAATTCCCAGCCATTAAGATGGCTTTCCATGAGCAGGGGATATTCTTCGGCCGGAATATTATCGATTTCATCTATCGTGCGGATCATCCGGTGGCCGAGGCAACCAGCCTTGTCGAAGGCCTTAACATGAATCGGATCATCTGGATCACCATCAAGTTTGAGCAACGTCTGATTGACGCGTTTCATAAAGCGGACAATATCTTCTTTCTCATGCGCTTCTTCGAAGATCCCGACGCGAATACCGCCAAGCTGCGCTCGGCGTTTCATCAGCGCCTTGTCACGGAACAGAATAGACTGACCGTACATGCGAGGACTGTCGAGAAGCACAGAATTGATGGCACCGGACCACTCAACTGTTTCTTCAAACAATGGTATGGCAACATCGACGCCCTCGGCTTGTAGTCTTTCTGCGATTTCCAGCGACCGATCATTGAGACGGATAAAATCCCATGGAATGAAGGGGATATTGTTAGCGGTACAGAAATCTGTAGCCCACTCCGGAGCAACGACAATATAGCGGCGGTCAAACTTCTGCGCCGCTTTTATTGCGTTAACGCTCCAGCCAAGCAGGGCGATATAGCCTTTGTTCGGATCCTTGGGTGTCTCAGTTCCGCGAACAGAGTCCATCTCAGGATCGCGCCAGGATAATACTGCTTCAGATAATTCAGTTTCACTGGTAATCGACATAGAACATTCTCCTGATAAATCTCCTCAGAAAACACTTACTGAAGAAAAGTACACTAGAGGAACCGAGCAACAGTCAGAATTATTCAGAGAAGATTGATTGAGTCGTTGATAAGAAGGCTTTGTCAGCTTCCTTATTTCAGATTAGAGCCAGTCGGCTTCATTACAGATGGCAACTAATCACTAGTTTGCGGCTTAAACCATAACACAATAAGAAAATTTTTTTTGGTGGTATCCCCGCCATTTTTGGTGGGAAAGCAGCAAATCAGCGGCCTTGGGCCCCGCGTCGTAACCAATCGTGCACAAAGGCAAGTTTGCGCTGGGCGGTTTCCGATAAAACGAACGGATAAACATCAGACAATCCCATAGAACGATTGATGTGGTTGATGCGGGTCACCAATCTTGCCGCCACATTGATGAGCAAACGAGAGTCAGGCTCTGAGTAGGGATCCCAAGTGTGGTGGGGCAGCTCTGGAGAGTTCAGACCTGTTGCCATAAAACTATCGGTAATGTCTGTCAGATGTAACAAATGCGCCGCTGTTTCCGCCCAGTCTTCATGGGGATGTGAAGATGCGTAAGAGGTTAAGTAGAACAATTCCCAGTCTTTTGGCGGGCCCTGATAGTAATGTCGCTGAAGCGATTCGGTATAGCCCGCACGCTCGTCACCAAACATCTCCCGAAATGCAATCAGGAAGTCTTCACGCAAACTCAGCCGCCACCAGAGCATGTGGGCGATTTCATGGCGCATATGACCGATCATCGTTCGGTAAGGCTCATCCAGAGCCTCTCTGCGTGTCACGCGCACCACGTGATCTGCCTCAGACACGCTAATGGTTACCACGCCATCACCGTGGCCCATCGCAGCCAGCGTATGACCATCGGCAAGCATATGAAAAATTGGACGCGTACCAGGATCTTCCGGGCGGAACCAGTGCCAGCGGCCAAGATTATCAAGCACCCAACGCTTTGCTGCCTCGGTTTCTGCCCAATTGGAGATAGCATTGGGAATTTCTGGATCCGGTGCCAAGGCAGTCATCGCACAAGATCGGCAAAAAGCACCTTCTTCGGGGGCTATCCAGTTACAACCGATGATCTCACGGTTTGCACAAAATGGCGGCATCGGAAGAAAAGCCCGCGCCTGCGGATCGTAGGCAACTGGTGTCCCATCGGCGGTGTTTAGATTATCAAACCATAAGGTTCCGGCGCCAACCGGGTTAGAAAATGTCAACATAGAGAAAAAAGCTCCTGACTGACGGTATTGTGTAGTAAAAAAATGATAACAGTGGTCTTCAAACTATACCTTTGGCAGCGTAAAACCAAACAAATCCAAGTAACCGTTACTCAATCTTGCCTGAGAAAACTACCTGGCTTGAGCAATAGGATATGCATACCTGATTCTATTGCGAGCGTGCGTAAATGCCATCAAAGTTGTCTTCAGCGATGTTATGAAGAGTATGTGGCTTCGGCAACGGTTTCGTAGTTTGGTGTGGTATTAAGACAATTTTTAATCAGGTCGAAAATCGACGTTAAGTTAAGTTTTTATCAACGATAATTTGATGATCAGCGTCCCTATCATTGGTGGATAAACCGGCGGTTAAAATCCAGCGCATGGCATCTTCATTACCCATTTTCAGGGGTTGTACCTGACTGCGTGTTACCAGCAAAGTATAGCCACCAATCTGATAACTCATCGGCAGATAAACAGCGACTTTATCACTGGGATCGGTTTCATTGCTGTCCAACAAATTATGCAGATCATCCCGCACCTGAAAGCCAATGAGCTGAACGCCACCAACGCTTACAGCAACGGCATTATTGAGATTTTCGCGCTGACGATCACGCGAGAAAAAATGCATAAAATCCCGAAGCGCACCGTGAATGGATTTGACCAGTGGGATGCGATCCAACATAGATTCACCCAGAGCAAATAAGCGTTGAACCAGCCAGGCATTCACCGCAATACCCATGGCGAAGATCAACGCGATAGCCGCCAAAAGTCCCATCCCCGGCCAATATAAATGCTCGGGCATTACTATCTTTAAAATTGGGCCCAGGCCTTCTTCAGCAGTCACTGCCAGCCAGTAAATCAGATATAATGTGAGTCCAACTGGTAACAGGGTTGCCAGACCTTTCAGAAAGGTTTTCCAGATAAAGTCCATTGCAAATCTCCTGCCGGTAAGGCGTTATATATAAAGCGTTATATCAGCTTCACTGGCAAACTCCAGGAATGTCGCAGCACCGCCGTGACTGATGCCATCAATGAAGTCACTGTCTTGGAAATCAAATAAATCAACGGTCATCTGGCAGGCAATCAGTTCAACATCGGTTTCCAGGCAAGCTTCACGAAGATCGGCGATGCTGGCGACGCCTTTTTGTTTCAGTTTGCGGCGCATCATCCAGGTCGCAAACGCTTCCATGCCGGGAATGATTTGCAATAGATTGGGGACGGGAACTGGCATCGGCATGGCCGGGTTGCCCAGTGGCGAAACTTTTAATGACAGATCTTTTTTTAGGAGTTGCAGGCCATAAAATGTGAAAAAAATCTTAGCTTCAAAGCCCAGTGCAGCGGCCGTTGAAGCGAGTAAAAACGGCGGATACCCACCGTCTAAAGTGCCTTTACTGGCAATAATGGCAAGTTTTTTGGCCATGCTTTAGCCCTTCTCAATTATAAAATGTAATTTCTGATCACTCTCATGTGAAGCGACCAGCGCATTACCAGTCATTTTGCAAAATGCCGGTATGTCCTTATTGGCACCGCGATCGGTGGCAATAAGGTGTAATCTTTGACCAGATGCCAGCGTAGACAGGGCTTTGCGTGCCTTAAGCACGGGTAGCGGACAATTGAGCCCGGAAGTGTCAATTTCTGCAGCAAAATCTGACATACTTAAGTCCCCAAAAAATTGAGTTTAAGGCTGCCATGATAAACACATTGCGGTATTTTCGCATGGCGCTTATATCGGAACCGGGCAAAACCGCCAGAGTCTAAAGGGACTATGAAAAAAGTTATTTTGATGTCAATTTTGGCGCTGACAACAATGTTCAGCCACGCCAATCCAAATATTCAGTTGCCAGAAATGGGTGACAGTGCCGGTGCTTTGGTGTCACCCCTTGAAGAGTATCAGGTCGGCCAGAGTTTTTTTTGGCAATTGCAGCAACAGGTCGATCTGGTCCAGGATCCGGAAATCAATGACTACCTTAAAGGCCTGGGTAGTCGTTTAGTGGCCAGCAGTGATGCACCGAGTTTGCCCTTTACTTTTTTTATGGTGCCGGACCCGTCCATTAATGCGTTTGCTGCGCCTGGCGGGTTTATCGGTGTGCATAGTGGCTTGATGTTGACTGCCGATAGCGAAGATGAAATTGCTTCTGTTATGGCGCATGAGATTGCTCACGTCACGCAGCGGCATATTTTGCGTAGTTATGAACGTGGTGAGCGGATGAGTATACCGCTGACTGCGGCGATGATTGCCGCTGCTTTATTGGGGATTGCCGATCCCAGTGCCGGCAGTGCAGCGATCATGGCGGTGCAGGGCGGCGCGCTTCAAATGCAGCTGGATTACTCCCGAGCGCATGAGTCTGAAGCCGATAGTCTGGGTATGCAAACATTGGTTAATGCGGGTTTTGATCCTTATGCCATGCCGACATTTTTTGAAAAATTGCAGGTGGCCAGTCGTTTTTATGGCGGCGGCCATGTACCAGAATTTTTGCGGACGCATCCGATAACGGGGTCCAGGATCGCCGAAACACGTGCCCGTGCAGAGAATTATCCCGTCGTTCCCAAAAAGCTTGATAAAAAACAATTTTATTTGATGCGTGAAAAACTGCGGGTGATGACGACCGCTAATCTGGATGAGCAGACCAGCCTTTATCGTGAAAAAATAGCCGATGATAGCGCCGACGATGCCGACATCTCCCGCTATGGGTATGTGCAAGCGCTCATTAAGGCAGATAATCCCATCAGTGCACGTAAAGCGTTGATGCCGCTGGTTGAAAAAGATGAGGAACGTTTAACGTATCAATTGGCACTGGCGGATATTGAAATGGCAGTTGGTAATACGGCAGCAGCGTTGGCGATTTATGAAGACTACCAAGGGCTTTACCCAGATGATCGGGCTTTGTCGATGAAGCAAGTTGAAGCGTTATTGCGTGTTGGTGAGCCGCGCAAAGCCGCGAATATTTTGCAGCGGCAGCTGGATGTTGGTGAAAGCTCCAGAGATTTATATCGACTACTCGGCAAAGCCCATGAACAGATGGGTAATAAAAGTCAGTCACATATGTGGCTGGCGGAAGCTTACTATCACAGTGGTCAGCTAGCGGCAGCGGCAGATCAATTACGCATCGCAGCGGATTTTGCCCGTGGCGATGAATATCAGCGGGCTAGAATCAGCTCGCGTTTACGTGAGGTCGAAACCCAACTGACGACCATGGAAAGAAATCGATGAATGAACAGTTTGATGCAGCGCGTCGTTATTGGCTGAAGCGGGGCGTTTCAGCCACCACGATAGCAATGGTTGCGGCCAGCGGCTTATTGTTACCACGACAGTTGTTGGCACATTGGCCGCGTGATGCTTACAGCGCTAAAACCGTTGAGGATGCCTTGCTTGCCTTATTGGGCGAAGCAGATTTGATTGATGATGACGCGATATATTTCAGCGTTGGTTCACCACCGACTTATGCGGTCAATGGTGCAACAGTGCCGGTGGAGATTAACAGCACATTAAAAAATATCGAGCATATCGCGCTGCTGGTAGAAAAAAATCCGTCACCGTTAGCCATGAGTTTTGTGCCTAACGATGATGTCATGTTGCCCTTTAAAACCATGCTCAAAGTTGCTGAAGACTCCGATATGCTGGCGGTGATTCGCGCTGAGGGCAAACTCTACGTAACCCGGCGCTATGTGGAAATTGATATTGGAGGCTGCGCCTGATGGCGGTAAGAGGTAAAGATCGGATCCGCGCTAAATTGCAGGATGGCGATACATTGGTGCGGATTTTACTGGCGCATCCGATGCACACTGGCCGGGGTGAAGATGCCCAGGGCAAATTGATTGATGCCGAATTTATTCAGGATATCCGCTGCTGGCGGAATGACAAGGAAGTGCTGACCATTAAGTGTGGAACGGCAACATCACGTAATCCGTTTTTTGCTTTTCAGCTGAAAGGCGGTGTCAGGGGGGACGTTATCACCCTGCGCTGGGTCGACAATACCGGCGCTAAGGGCCGGGCGGAAACCGAAGTCCAATGAGTTTAAAGCTTAAGGTCAATCTGTTTTTCGCGTTGATTCTGGTGCTGTCAGTGCTGGCGAGTAGCTGGGTATTGATGTCCAATGCCAAACAATCAGTCAAGGCTGAAGTGCAAAACACGATGGATACTACGGCGCACATTATCACCGTGACTCTGGCCGGCACCCGGCTAAATCGTGATCGCGCGGTCAGTGAGCATATGAAAGAACTGGTCATGGCGCTTAGCGAAATGCGTAGCTTGCATATTTTAATGTTTGACCAGCAGGGGCTGATGTTTGAGGGTCAGCCGGATAAAAATATGCAAGGTATCCCGCCAGATTGGTTTGTGAAATATCTATTTCCGGAAATCAAACCATTATCACGGCGTTTTGGTGAAGGCCATATGGTGATTTACGCCGCGCCAATGCTGGAAATTGCCGAACGCTGGCGCGATATCCGCGACATCATGACGCTGGGTATTGTGATTTTCATGGTATTGGCGGTGTTCTTATACTGGGGCGTTGGCTGGGTCATGCGGCCATTGCAGCGATTGCTCGATGCGTTGTCGGGTTTTGAACGCGGCGACCTGCATTTGCGGCTGCCGCGATTTGCGCTGTCAGAAATGGATCAGATCAGCCAAACCTTTAACCGAATGGGTGAAGCGCTGGAGCTCAGCAGTGCCGAAAACCGCCGGCTGGCAACCCTGGTCAAACAATCTGGTGATGCTATTTTGTCTTTGGATCATGCGGGTTACATTACCTTTTGTAACGCGACTGCCGAGCGTTTATTTGCGCGGCAAACAACGGTACTCATTGGTGAGTCTTTAACAACACTTGGCTTACATGAAAATCGTAATCAAATCATCAGTGTCATCGAAGGTTGCCGGGCAGTAGAAAATCTGGAAACCAGTTTATTGCAACCAGACGGGGAAAAAGTCTCGCTGCTGATGTCTACCGTGCCATTGCTGGAAACGGATGGCTGTGTCATTGGCGTCATTTGTACATTCCGTGACATTACTGAACATCAACAGGCAGAAAAAGCCCGTGCACAGCTGCATGAGACCAGGATGCTCACCAAGCACATGGACGAGGCTCAGGAAGCAGAGCGCCGGCATTTGGCGCGTGAATTACATGATGAGCTGGGTCAGTGTCTGACCGCGATCAAAACCGATGCGGTGCTAATCCGTAATCGTACCCAGGATAACGAGCCCAAGCTGTATCAGAGCTCACAGGCTATTATTGATACAGCCAGTCACATTTACGATGTTGTCCATAATATGATTACCCGTCTGCGGCCGAGTCCACTTGATGATTTGGGTTTACTGGCAACGCTCGAAGAAGCGACAAAAAACTGGCAGGATCGACAGTCAGAAATTACCTTTAGCCTTGATGTGCAGGGCGATGTGACCGGGCTTAACGAGTCGATTAACATGACAGTTTTCCGAGTGGTTCAGGAAGCGGTGACTAATGCCGTACGTCATGCCGCTGCCAGTCGCATTAGTGTTGCGGTGCATCGTGAAACAGTAGCCAGCGGCGAGCAGCTGGAAATCAATATTCGTGATAATGGCAAAGGTATGGAAGTCCATGATTTTCATTCCGATGTCGACTTTGGCCTCTTGGGGATGCGCGAACGGGCGCAGAGTCTTGGCGGCACATTTACACTGGACAGTCATCTTGGTGAGGGTGTAAACCTCACGGTGACTATTCCTCTTGGAGCGCAAAACTGACATGAGTATGACCAAAACCAAAATATTGCTCGTTGATGACCATGAGCTGGTTCGTGCCGGTTTCCGGCGCTTGCTTGAAGATGGTGATAAATTCGAGGTGGTCTGCGAATCTGGCAGTGGTGAACAGGCGGTACAGGATTTTAATAAGCATCACCCGGATGTTGTCGTTATGGATATTTCTATGCCGGGTATCGGCGGTGTCGGTGCCATAGAACGCATCATCGCCCGCGAGCCACGCGCCAAAATTTTGGTCTTGAGTGTTCACGAAGACAGTGTGTTTACTACTCGCGCCATGCAGGCTGGTGCCTTGGGATTTATTCCAAAACGCAGCGCACCTGAAGAAATGCTCAAAGCTGTCGAAATGGTTGCGCAGGGGCGCACCTGTATTGCGCCGGAAATTGCGCAACAGATCGCCATGCAAAAGCTGACTGGATCTGAGAACCCACTGGATACGCTCAGCCAGCGTGAATTTGAAGTGTTTCGTTTATTGGCTGAAGGTCAAACGGTTAACGAAATTGCCGATATTTTGAGTTTGAGTCCGAAAACAGTGGGTACCCATCACACCAACATTAAACAAAAACTCAATGTGTCGAACTCTGCTGAGTTGGCACGCCTCGCCATTCGCAGTGGATTGCTGGATGCCTAAGGAAAATCCTGAGTAATATCGCGCAAAATGCTCTATAGCCTTTTGCATTATCTGCGTATTATTTGAATCGTAGCTTTCGGAATAACCCGAAATAACTAACGGAGGTAATTACCATGTGGACTAAACCAGAATATTCAGACATGCGTTTCGGTTTTGAAGTAACCATGTACATCTGCAACCGTTAATACGCAGATAACGCATTAAAGAAGCCCCGACTTGTTCGGGGCTTTTTTTTGTCTGAAATTTGTTCATAACGCACTAAATTTCCAAACTGATGCTCTGCTCAGTATATTGAAGTCATCTGCCATAAGGCGTTCAGGATTTGTTAAAGATGGGTTTGTTGCTACGTTTTAATTTGATTGCGATAACGGTTTTTATAATCGGGTTGATAATCGCCCAATATATAGCGATACGTGATATCCGTGAGCGGGTTGATGCCGATATGGAAATGACCACGGCATTAGCAGATTATCTGATTGAGTCACAAACGATGAGGCTTTGGGTCGATTTTCAGTATTACGGCTTGATGCCGACTGAAAAAGCCCTGAATAGGCTTTTCCAGTTAGAGCGATTGCAGTATTTAAAGTATTTGGATATCCAATTTATCAGTCCAAGTGGACAGATACTTGATAGTAATAAAGCGACCAATGCTGAAGCGCCTGTGGCCATGCCCAATTGGTTATTTGATTTCCTGTCAGATTTTTTTCAGCAACAAATCGTTATTAAACCCGTCAATATAGCAAGCCAAAACATTGGTGACATCAAGATAACCAATAACATTAATAATGAGATTGATGAGTTCTGGCACATCAGTCAAGAGATGATATGGCCATTGCTCTTGGTGGATTTGATGGGCAGTATTCTGATAGCCTTATTGGCCTCATTAATCGTCAACCCGGCAGAAAAATTATTACTTATTAATCACAAGCTGGCTAATACATCACCGACTAAACGCAGCTCTTTTCTAGGTGTGCCAGGCTTATTCAGTGCTGGTCATCAGCTCGATAATATTGGACGGCAACTACAAAGCCATAACCAACAATTGCGTGAGCTAAATGAGCAGATGCTGAACATGCATGAATTAGAGCGTAAGCGACTATCAGCAGAATTGCATGATGAAATTGGCCAGCATTTAACGGCGATTCGTTTTGATACTGCGACGATTGGCTCAGCAGTTGATTTGGCAGAGGCCAAGCAGGCGGGCAAATCCATCGAGAATATCAACCGGCAACTCACCGATATTATCCGCTCGATGTTGCAGCGATTGCGGCCACCTTCATTGGACAGCGTTGGTCTGGCAGCCAGTTTGCGAGAGCTTATTTATGACTGCCAACAACGGCATCCCGAACATCATTTAAATCTGCAAATTTACGGCGATCTGAACCTATTGCAAGATCCGTTAAAACTTACTGTTTACCGCATCGTACAGGAAGCGCTGACCAATATTGTCCGGCATGCCGGGGACGCGGTGGTCGTTGATATACGTATGCAGCACAATTCGCAGCTGCTGCTTTTCAGTATTAAAGACAATGGGCGCGGCTGCGATTTGCAAAAAACAACCGCCGGTTTTGGCCTGCTTGCCATGCGTGAGCGGATAGAAGCGGTGGCCGGTGAATTTACGGTATTATCATCGCCGGGTGCCGGATTGACGGTGACTGTTCGTATTCCTTTGTAATGGATTTTAATAATGCAGACGATACGCATAATACTGGCTGATGATCACGAGGTCGTGCGATCTGGACTCGCCAGAATGTTAGAGCGCCACCAGGATATGCAGGTGGTGGGAGAGGCGGTCAGTGGCGAACAGGCCTATCAGTTATTTACCGAGCTGGATCCAGATGTACTGATTATGGATATCACCATGCCAGGGATCG
>Ga0307934_1002020_pt1 | contig 11388 bp, 12 predicted proteins | sample OrgLakmetageno90_FD_201838 | JGI IMG/M metagenome (GOLD analysis project Ga0307934, IMG submission 201838) | Saline water microbial communities from Organic Lake, Antarctica - #90 | ecosystem: Environmental > Aquatic > Non-marine Saline and Alkaline > Saline | place: Antarctica: Organic Lake... | reverse complement strand
TTAGCAAATATTAGCAGTATTGAAGAGGCTAATAAGTTTTTGCCTGCTTTTATTGAAGACTTCAATAAGCGTTTTGCTGTAGAGCCATCTAGTAAAGAAAATGCACATAAACCGTTAAGACACACCCAAGATGAAAAAAGAGTTATCTTATCACTTCAATTAACTCGCAAGCTAACAAAGAATTTAACTATAAGCTACAACACTACAGAGTATCAGTTAGTAGGGTATGGAAAAGGATATCGCTTACAGCACAAGACTATCAAGGTATGCCAACACTTTGATGGAAGTATTGAGTTGTTTCACGATAACAAAAAATTGGATTACAAATGTTTCGATAAAGGCAAATCTCCTAAAATTTCTTGTAGGAAAGGTCTTGATGAAATTATCAATAATATTAAAAAGGAGAAAAATATTAAATATAAACCTGCTAAAGATCATCCTTGGAGACAGCATCATAATAATGACAAAACCCAAAGTAAAACCAGCTCTGAAAATAGGACATCTTAGCTTTACACAAAATAGGACATTTTAGCTTGGGGTTGACAGGTTTTAGTGATATGTTTTGATACAGCACAATACAACCAAATGGCTGTAAGTGTTGATTTTATTAGTATCATGAGATGATATAAGATGTATTAAAACATCAAGATGGTGCGGACGGGGAGACTCGAACTCCCACAGTTTTACCCGCTGGAACCTAAATCCAGTGCGTCTACCAATTTCGCCACGTCCGCGTATTCTGGGGTGATTGATGGGGCTCGAACCCACGACAGCCGGAATCACAATCCGGGGCTCTACCAACTGAGCTACAACCACCACTACATTCACATTATGTTTTTTATATTCTATTGTAATGGTGCGTCTGGCAGGATTCGAACCTGCTACCCTCGGCTTAGAAGGCCGATGCTCTATCCAAATGAGCTACAGACGCACTTAAAAATGGTCGGAGCAGAGGGATTTGAACCCCCGACCCTCTGGTCCCAAACCAGATGCGCTACCAAGCTGCGCTATGCTCCGACAATTTCTTAACAATGGTGGCCTGAGACGGAATCGAACCGCCGACACGAGGATTTTCAATCCTCTGCTCTACCGACTGAGCTATCAGGCCAATGAGAGGTATTATACCTGTTCTACTGCTTTTAAGTCAATAGCTTTTTGCAACAATTTACTCATAAAATGTTTTTATGACTCCTTCTTCTGCATAAGCATAGAGAGTTTGGGCTATTTTAGTTGATCCAGAACAGGTATTACCGTCTTTATCAATAGCTATAAGCCCGACATAATCTTCCAACTCATCACTCTCTTTTATAGATCTATCTACAGCAGCTTGCAAGGACATACCATCTTTTACTCTTGTAGCTATTTTTGCTGCTACAGCTTCATTGACTATATGCTCTCCTATGCCTGTACAAGATATACCCATACTAGTATTTGCAAAGTTACCAGCAACTGTAGGACTATCACCCACCCTACCAGGATACTCAAAACCTGCTCCACCTGTAGAGGTCACCGCACATATCTTGCCTTTTGAGTCTAAAACTACTACACCTATAGTACCTGTATAGCCCTTTTTAAGCTCAAGGTACTCTTGGTATCTTTTTTCTGTCATAGGATTATACTTAGGAAGTTTCATCACGCTATGTGCAAACTCAGTAGCTGGCTCACCGCCCAATATACTATGATGCTGTTGCATAAGTCTGCTTGCTACTTCTATAGGGTTTTTAATATTTTGAACATTAATAACGCCCGCAAACTTTTTATTTTCACTATCCATTATTGATGCAGACATTCTAATCTGTCCATCTTGTTGGACTCTCGAACCTGTGCCTGCATTAAAAATAGCATCATCTTCTAAAAGCTTAGCAGTATATATAGCCACTTCATTAGCATCATCTACTTGCCTTAAATATTCATAAGCTTTTTCTACTATTGGCTTTAGATGATTATGATAGTCAATAAAAGATGTGTTTTTATCTTCTCTAGCACCACAACCGCCATGTATAATTATTTTTTGCATATATTAAAATTCTACCAATGATGTTTTGAGATCAAATTTTTGACCCTCTAAAAGCATGTGCATACGAATATCTACTAGACTTATAGGTGCATTATTACGCGCATTGTGTAATGATGAATGCTTTAGATGTGAAAAGTCTATAACGGTAACCATACCACTACCAATAACTTCAATAACATTGCTTGAATTCAACAACACTCCCGTATCCTCATCTATACCTACACCTACCATGTAAGGATTATATGAAAGGGCTGCTAAAAGCCTACCAAGACGATCTCTTTGTGAAAAATGCTGGTCTACAAGAAGTTTATTGGTAAGCCCTAACCCTGGTGCTAAATTGACCATATTGCATCTAGGCATAAGTCCACCTTGCCCACCAGCTATCATAAATCCCGATATAAATGCAGCTCCAGCAGAAGTACCTGCTACACTTACACCTTTTGCATTAAGTCTACGAATTAATTTAGCTATAGGGGTACCACCAAGTGTAGTAGAAAGTAATAATTGATTACCACCTGTCATAAAGATACCGGTACATTTTGATAAAGTATCTTGATAATCTTTATTTGTAGTTGCATCAAGTCTTGATTCTATCTTTAAGTTATGAGCTTCTTTTACACCCATTTTCTCAAAAATATCTACATAAATATCACCTGTGTCTTCAAGCTTTGATGCTGTTGGAATCACTGCAATAATAGCGTCGTTACCACCAGATAGGTCTATAAACTTTTGTAACACTGTTGGGCTTGCAAATTTATCTTCGCCACCACCAATAGGCATAATATAACCGCGTTGATCGTCAATTGGTTTAGAGGGCATCTTATTTTCCTGTATATAATGATTTTTATATGTGAAATAATACTAAGTAATGACTTATATTTCCATACAAAAAGCATTAATAAAGTCAATTTTTTGCAATATTTCGTAATGTGAGTTAACTTAGTAATTTACGCTACATTTATTTAATGATATTCTATCTATTATATTTGTCTTACTATAGAAGTAGAATGGAAAAAGTCATTAAAGCGTTGACTATTGGTGGTGCAACTTTAGATACAATAATCGAGTATGAAGAAATGTTTACCATGAATATGCAAAAAAAGGAAGCTACTCAATCTTTTATGCTACTAGAAGAAGGTGCAAAAATTGAAGTTAATGAACAAAACTCTTTTAGCGGTGGAGGTGCTACTAATGCGGCTGTATCTTTCAAAAAACAAGGGTTAGATGTTAGCTTTTTTGGCAAACTTGGTGATGATATCGCAGGTAAAAAAATACTGCAAGAACTAGAAGATTTTGGTATAGACACTTCAAATATTCGTTATTCAAAAAATTATGGTACAGCTACTTCGTATGTAATTCCTACATTGAGTGGTGATAGAACCATATTTGCATATCGAGGTGCTAACAAAGATATACTAAAAGATGATCTACCGTCTCAAGCAATTATTGAAAGTGACTTTATATATATAACTTCTCTTAGCAAAAAATCTGCTGCCAGATTACCAGAAATTGTAAAATTAGCATCAGAAAATGATACCAAGGTAGCTATAAATCCAGGTTCAAGTCAGCTTAGCTTGGGAGAGAGCTTTATAAAAGATTCTTTGTTTGGAATAGACACTTTAGTGCTTAACTATCAAGAAGCTCAGAAATTAATGCTTTCTTTACTCTCTACAGAAGATGAAGATATTATAGAATCAAAGAAAAGCTTAGAAGATGCTCCTATAAACACTGATAATGCAGATTTCTTGAACTCTACATTTAGACTAAAAGATTTCTTTAAGATAACACTAGATCTAGGGCCAAAAACCATAGTTGTTACAGATGGTGCTAATGGCGTCTACGCAGCAACTAAAGAAAAGATTTATCATTGCGAGTCACTAAGAGTCAAAAATGTAATCAATACTTTAGGTGCAGGCGATGCTTTTAGCTCAACTTTTTGTGCAAATATCTACAAAGGTAAATCCATCGAAGAAGCAATGAAATATGCTCTGATAAATTCCAGTCATGTAATTCAGCATTCAGATGCTAAAACTGGATTACAAGATCTGAACTCTTTAGAAAAAATAAGAGTAGATATAGATAAAGAATTAGATACTATAAAAATTAGTTATTGGTAGTCGCTACCTTTAAGCATTATATCTAAAAAATCTATAACTTTATCTTTTGAGACACTTCTCAATTCTAGTTTGCTATTCTCACCAAATAAAATAAACCTCAATTCACCTAGGCCATTTTTCTTATCGACAAGCATCGCATCTATAAACTTGGCATTATCTATATCTACAGGAAAATCTATAGATATACCAAAACGAACTATAAAGTCTTTATAGCTAGTTGCTTGCGATTTATCTATAGCTCCAAGAAAGCGTGAGAAAGCTATAGCTTGAGCCATACCCACACCTACTGCCTCTCCGTGCTTTAACCCTAGATATGCTTGACACTTTTCAATTGCATGACCAAAAGTATGCCCAAAGTTAAGAATTGCTCTAGCACCTATAAGCTCTTTCTCATCAGCCTGTACTACTTGTGCTTTTATCTCACAACTTCGTTTGATCATCTCTATCAAAGTAGCAGTATCTTTATTGAAAATAGCCTTGCGGTTAACCTCTAGCCATTTATAAAATTCTACATCTATAAAACCATACTTTATAACTTCTGCCATACCAGAGATATGCTCTCGTTGTGGTAGCGTTTTATAAAAACTAACAGATGTATAGACAATTCTAGGTTGATAAAAAGCACCTATCATGTTTTTACCTAACGCGTGATTTATAGCTGTTTTGCCACCTACAGATGAATCTACTTGTGATAGAAGTGTAGTAGGAATCTGAATAAAATCAACACCTCGCTGATAGATAGACGCCGCGAACCCTGTAATGTCACCAATCACTCCACCACCCAAAGCTATAAGGACTGTTGAGCTACGAGTAAATTTGTTTTCTAGCAAGGTTATAAGGATTTTGTCGAGACTAGCTTGAGATTTATACTGCTCACCATCATCTAGTATACAAGTGCTTACGCTCGCAATAGAAGTTATATGATTTTTTAATTCAGTAAGATATAATTTTTCAATAGTTGTATTTGTAACTATCAAAACTTGTTTGTTTTTTATAAATTGATTTATATAAGAATAATCAAGTCCAGAATCTAAAACGATGTCATAGCTTGGACTTGTAGTAGGATTTACTTCTAACTTCTGTATCACAGCATAGATTCTTCTACAAGGAATGTAGAAATTTTATTTACGATATTTTTTACAGTTGCACCATTTGTCTCAACGACTACATCTGCAATGCTTTTGTATAGAGGCTCTCTTTCAACCATTAGTTCTCTAAGTACAGATTCTTTATCATCTACTCTTAGTAGTGGTCGTTTAGTGTCTTTTGCTGTTCTTTGTAGCTGTTGCTCTATAGTAGCTTCGAGATATACTACTTTACCACGAGATGATAGTAGTGAACGAGTATCGGGATCACTTATAGCCCCTCCACCTGTTGCTAGTACTATGTTTTGCTTTTCAGCTAGTATCTCAGCTATGACCTCTCTTTCACGAACACGGAAACCAGCTTCGCCTTCAAGATCAAAGATCCAGTTGATATCCACGCCACAGTTTTTTTCAATAGTATCATCAGAGTCGATAAACTCTAATTTTAATTCTTTAGCTAGTTGCTTACCTATTGTAGATTTACCAGCACCGACTGGTCCAATTAAGAAAATATTTTTTGTTCTTATCATTTTTGACTCAAAATTATAAGTTAATTATACACTGTGATAGCTGTCTACTATTCACCCTTTATTTATAAAATTATAACTATATAGGATACCTAAAAACTTAGGTTTTTGCAAGGATTATCTAAGCTTACCTTTCAATATCTGACTCTATGATCTTGGGAGTGATAAAGATTAGTAATTCCTTATCGTCATTTGTTATTCGAGTATAGCTAAACAAATAGCCAAGATATGGGATATCTCCAAGAAGTGGTATTTTATCTTTTTCCTCTTTCTCTGACTTCTCATAAATACCACCAATTACGATAGTTTCGCCATCTTTAGTCATTATTTTGGTAGTGATCTCTCTAGTTGCGATACTAGGAGGTAGAGGTACATCGCCACCGGTACCTGTATTTGGGAGTACAGAGTTTTTAGTAACTAGCAAATCTAATACGATGTTTCCATCTGGAGCTATTTGTGGTGTAACCTGTAACTGTAGTACAGCTTCTTGGAAAGCAATAGATGCAGCACCTGATGCTGTAGACTGATTGAATGGTACTTGCTCACCCTGTTTGATAAACGCCGTTTCATTATTTGAAACTATAAGATGTGGCGATGCCACACTATTTGCTAGTGCTTCACTTTCTAATGCTTTGATTTCAACATTAAGTTTCATACCACCAAAAACTGTCCAAGCTAATGCTGCTGTAGCTCCTTGAGCTGTTGGCGCTACTGCACCTAAACCTGTTGTAACAGGATCAACCGCTTTACCGAAAGTGTTCATACCTATACTAGTACTTCCTGCAGGATCAAAAAGCTTATAGTTAAAACCTATTTCTAAAGCTGTACTTCTATTTACTTCTACAATTCTTGTTTCTATAAGAACTTGATCATTTGGGATATCGATCTCGGTTACCACCTCTTTTATACGAGGCATCTTCTCTTCTGTGTCTGTCACAATGAGAGTATTTGTACGCGAATCAGAAGTTATACTACCTCTTGGTGACATTATGCCTCCATTTTGCTTAGCCATAGAAGTTACAACCGTCTGAGCAGCTTGTGCTGTAGTATAATTAAGCGGTATAAATTCTGTCACAAGAGTAGCGTTATTTTCTAGCGATCTTTTTGTTTGTAACTCTAATTGCTCTTGAGCTGCAATCTCGGCAGCTGTCGCCACATAAAGTATGCTGTTCATTTTTTTAGTAGCTAATCCTTTACTCACTAGAACTATATTCATCACCTCATTCCAAGGTACATTTTTAAGGTCTATAGAGATATTACCCCTTACACTACTACTAACCACTAGGTTAAGTCCTGCAAACTCTGAAAGTACTTGCAGCACAGTCTGAACTGGAGCCTCATTAAATGAAATTGATATTGGTTCATTAATATTGAAACCCTCTACTCTGCTTTTGCGTCTATCAATTTTAAATTTAAAAGTGTCACCTTCTTTTTGATTTGTAAGAGCTATTCTGTCAAGTGAATGTATTACAAATACAACGCCCTTATTTTCCTTATGAATTTTAATAGTATCAATTATCGTATTGAATACTTTTGTATCAATATTACTAACCCATTTATCAGAAATGCTTGTATCATCAAATGTAATAGTTAGAGTATAACCATCTTGTGATAGTTTAGTCTTATAGCCAGAAAAACTACTTACATTTTCTTCAAAAGCTACTTCTAATACAGCACTACCATTTAAGCTACGATGAAACTCTAAATCTTTTATGTGTTTTGAAAAGTTTTTTTGATCTCTATTATTTCGACCAATAATTTTTGTATCTTCGGTGTCAATTTTATCAGCATCACTTTCATTTGCATCAGCACTTACATAGCTTGGACTCGAATCAGCTGGTTCTGCTGGTTGGTCTTTGGTAGCAGAGTATCCTGTCCCAAAAACTAAAATCATAGAAGTCAAAAGCGAAACCAATAACAAATTACTTTTTTTAAAAATCATTCTCAATAAAACCCTAATGTATAACTGCTTGCGAACTTTTCCAAGTTCTTTCTTGTTCATCTTTATGCCACTCTTTTACAAGTATGCCATCCTTCGTGATACCGTCGATCCTGCCATAATCTCGACCAATAAACTGATCTTTTTGAAGATATATTGGCTTAGCATCTCTTGAGGTTTCAACCACACCCCACTCATCATCATTTTGAAAAACAACGCCTTTAAATACAAAAGACTCTAAAGGTCGTTCTTGAAGAGTCGTTTTTTTCATATCCATTATCTCTTGCAACTCTCTAGGAATCGTTATAGGCTTTAGCTTCACTATAGGCTGATTTTTTTGTACAGTACGAACTGGCTCTCTGACTTTTCTTTTTTCAAACGGAAGAAAATGATCTATATTAAATACATTTCGTATTTTTGACAATCTCTCAAATGTCAAAGTATCTCCTTTATATTCAGGAATATCAAGCCTTTCTGTACTTTTAATTGTCTTCATATTATCTTCTATAAGCTTATCAACTCGTTTAGTTTGAGCACTGTAACTAGCTACAGCACTATTAGATACGCTGAGTAGCAAAATAAATGATAAGATCTTTACACTCTTTCTATTAAAACTCATAATTTAAGTCCCTACCCCTTGACGAGAATATGTCTGCAGGTTAAGTTCTGTAACCAGCTTAGAATCTGATTCTTTTTTTATGGTAATATTCGTAATTACAGCTATATCTTTCATATCTATTAGAGCCACAAAAAGCTTGACTAGTTGAGGAAAGTCGCCACTTAACTTAGCTTTAAAGTCAAGTGCGTATAGGTCAAGATACTTGTTCTTTTGAACTCCCGCAGGAGATAAATCAATAATTGTAACACCTGCACTACTGATAGCATCGTTTAGTGCAGACAAAAAGATAGGTACTGAATGACGCTCTGGGATACTAAACCTTTCCTCCGCATTATGTTGCTCTAAAATTTTAACCTGCTCTTTTAATGCCACCATATCTTTTTGCTTTTTCACAAGTTTTGGAATCTCAGACTCCATAGACTTTGTATGACTAGCTACTTCAGCATTTTTATTTAATACTGGAGCAACTATAAAACTATAAAATACAAATAAAAAAGCTATAAATATCAGTAGAAAGACTGGCAGCTTTATCTTTAATGGTGCTTGTATAGCTTTGTCAACATACTTATTGTTTAAGAGATTTTGTACCTTATCTATCATTTGACACTATCTCCCTTAAACGCATTATCTTCGCCAAACTTAAATTCTAAAGAAAAACTTCTCTGTCCATCTTTTTCTGACCCAAGATTTTTTAAATCAACTTTTTTAACTCTAAACTCTATTTCTAAGTTTTTCATAAATACTGACAAAAGTTTTAGATCCTGCACCTCACCACTGACGATCACATCATCACTAGTTGCTACATAGTTGATGTTTGTAACATACAGCTGATCAGTAATCGCCCTTGAAATTTTTTCAACACCAAGCAGAATGTAGTATTGGCTAGCTCTGATATTTGCTAAATCTGAAGACATATCAAGGAGCTTATCTCTCTGAGTCTTTACATTATCGTACTCTTTAGCCTCACTGCTTAGTTTTGTAACTTGTGTCTGAATATACTCTTCTGACCTTATTTGCTCAGTACTAGTCCAAGACAGTATTACAGACAGCCCAAACATCATTACAAATGCAACAAGTACTATAAAACCAAAATCGATCCCTAAGTATGTCAATTGAAGCTTTTTATTGCGTCCACGGATAAAATTAAGATTTCTCATCATAATGCCTCTCGTAAAGCTATAGCTATTGGCATTACGAAACGATATGGTTGTTTGATCTTCTCATCAAATTGTTCACAGTCAATATTGATAAAAGGATCTAAAATCCTACAATCTTTCATTGAAAACTCTTTGATTGACTCCACGATGCTCTCTAAGCCATCTTTAATTCCATATATATAGACTACATTCTCTTGATCGGAAAAATTATCAAAATCACTATCTTCACTAAAATCTAAAGACATAAAATCCATAAATCTCAAAAGGAGCTGGATAGCCTCATCTATATAGCTAGTGTCATCAATTTTTGAATCAAAAATCTTGACAGACTCATAGTTTTTAAGCTCCCCTTTAGGAGTAAACCCATATATGCACAATTTATCGACATATAGACCTAAAAAAATACTATCTTTCGCACTTTTTGATAGTTCAGAAAGATATAGCTCTTTAGCAAAATTTGTCAAGGCTTGTTTATCAAGTGTACATACTGCTAAGGCTTTTTTAGTTTTAGATGCTATTGCATATAGCTTTTCTAAGCTTTTAGTTTCATTGATGTAATATACCGTAATTACACCCTTATCTTGCGATTCATCATAGTAATCAAAAGCTATATTTGCATAATCATTAGGATATTTTTTCTTGAAAAACTGTTCACGAAGATAAAATGAAGTGCCTTCTTTTGATATAAGTTCTAAAGATTTTTTATCGCAAATAATCTCTTCTTTTGATACATCTATGTCTTTATATGATGTAAATCCAAGTTTAGTAAAACGAGAAAGTTTATTTTCCGCAATTATGTTAGATAAAATATTGCCAATATAATCAGTAGTTAAATTACCCTCAAAATATGCTTCTGAAGAAAATATCTGGCTATCACAACTTACTAGAGAGCAATTCTCACCTGTTTTATTGAGCTTTACTGCCGCCAAGGAAGCATGGTCATACTCCACTCCAAGCACAGTGTTTTGTGCTTTTTTCCGTCTTTTTTCTAACCACAACGATATCATAACAAGCCCTATAAAAATTTAAGTCATTCTATTCCTAGATAAATAACTCTGTTTATTTTATAATTAAATAGATACTAAGTAAACTACTGATTTAAGGTTAAAAACATTATGCGTATAATTTTACTAGGTGCTCCAGGTGCAGGAAAAGGCACTCAAGCAAAGATAATCGAGCAAAAACTTAATATTGCCCATATTTCAACTGGCGACATGATTCGCGAAACAATAAAATCTGGCGATGCGTTAGGTGAAGAATTGAAACAAATTCTTGATGCTGGGCAACTAGTTTCTGATGAATTTATTATCAAAATCGTAAAAGATAGAATCTCAAAAGATGACTGTAAAAATGGCTTTATGCTAGACGGCGTACCAAGAACTATCGTTCAAGCAGAAAATCTTGATGAGCTAGGTATAAATATCGATTTTATCGTAGAAGTAGACATCGCAGATGAACTTTTGATAGAAAGAATAACAGGTAGACGCGTCCACCCTGCTTCTGGTAGAACTTATCATGTGAAATTCAGTCCACCTAAAAAAGAAGGTGTAGATGATATAACAGGAGAAGAGTTAATCCTTCGTACTGATGATAATGAAAATACTGTAAAAGAAAGACTTTCTGTATATCATGCTCAAACATCTCCTTTGATTAATTTCTATAGAGATTTCAAATGCACAAATACTAAAGCTCCTAAATACATAAAGGTAAATGGCAATCAAGCAGTTGAAAAAGTTGCTAACGATATTTTTGATTGTATTGAAAAATAGTTTTTTATTTAAAAAACACTCTGTCATGCAGGGTAAACGCATCTAAATTAATCTTATTATTTTACCTAAATAGCTAGTGTTTACAGCTGCTTTGCGTTGTTTTCTTCTAATGCTAGCTTTGAAAGAAGTTTCTTTTTTAAGTAACCCTAAAGCAAACT
>Ga0307934_1002019_pt1 | contig 11390 bp, 9 predicted proteins | sample OrgLakmetageno90_FD_201838 | JGI IMG/M metagenome (GOLD analysis project Ga0307934, IMG submission 201838) | Saline water microbial communities from Organic Lake, Antarctica - #90 | ecosystem: Environmental > Aquatic > Non-marine Saline and Alkaline > Saline | place: Antarctica: Organic Lake... | reverse complement strand
CGATCTGCTTCATCTTTACGCGTCATTGGCCGATGCGTTGGGATCACAACAACTTCCAGACCGTAAATGGATTGCAGCTCATAGGCTTCAGTATCAGCCGTACCGGTCATACCAGACAGCTTGTTATACAGGCGGAAGTAGTTCTGGAAGGTAATGGAAGCCAGCGTTTGGTTTTCGTTTTGGATTTTTACGTCTTCTTTGGCTTCAACTGCCTGATGCAGACCTTCTGACCAGCGCCGGCCAGGCATGGTCCGGCCAGTGAATTCATCAACAATAACTACCTGATTATCCTGAACAATGTAATCGACATCACGCTGGAACAGGACATGCGCCCGTAAAGCTGCCGTGACATGATGCATTAAGCCGATATTAGCGGCGTCATACAAACTGGCATCCTCACTGAGCAGACCGGTTTCGGTAAGCAAGTTTTCGATTTTTTCATGGCCAGCTTCGGTAAAATGTACCTGTTTATTTTTTTCATCAACGGTGTAATCACCTTCTTTGGTGATTTCCAGGGTATCGCCTTCGCCCGTCGTTTCTTGTTTGGTAAGGTTTGGGATCAGCTTGTTGATTTGCTGATAACGCTCAGAGCTATCCTCGGCGGGACCAGAAATAATTAAAGGGGTACGAGCCTCATCAATCAGAATTGAGTCGACCTCATCGATGACGGCAAAATTCAGTTCGCGCTGTACTTTGTCTTCGATTCGAAACGCCATATTGTCGCGCAGATAATCAAATCCAAATTCATTGTTGGTGCCGTAGGTAATATCTGCTAAATACGACTGACGCCGCTCATCACTGCCCATGCCGCCAACAATAACGCCCGTTGATAATCCCAGAAAGCCATATAATTTGCTCATCCAGGCAGCATCACGGCGGGCCAGATAATCATTGACGGTAATAACGTGGACACCTTTGCCAGGCAGGGCATTCAGATAAACCGCCAGCGTTGCCACCAGGGTTTTACCTTCACCCGTTTTCATTTCGGCAATTTTGCCCTGATTTAACACCATACCGCCGATCATCTGAACATCGAAGTGGCGCATTTCCAAAGACCGTTTACCGGCTTCTCGAACCACGGCAAATGCTTCCGGCAAAATATCATCAAGGGTCTGGCCATCAGCAAGCCGTTGACGAAATTCTACGGTTTTCGCGGCAAGTGAAGCATTATCAAGTTCGGCGTAGGTGCTTTCCAGTTCGTTAATTTGCGCGATGTTTGTTTGAAGTTTTTTGATGACACGCTCATTACGGCTGCCAAAGAACTTACTGAAGAAATTGCCTACCATGACTAAACTTACCTGTTATCTGTGCAGCGTCTGCGGTGAATAGGATAAATCCCGTGATTATAACGCGGACAGCAGACAAGAGCGAAATCTTGTCTGCTTGTTCTAATTGGCGACGAAAAACCCGATTACAAGAGACTTATTCGGTATAGATATAATTGTGTGGATTGACTGATTTGCCATCTTTGAGGATTTCAAAGTGGACATGTGGCCCGGTAGAACGTCCGGTTGAGCCCATCAGGGCCAGAACATCACCTTTGGCGACGCGATCGCCAACTTTGACTTTCAGGGTTTTGTTGTGAGCATAGCGCGTTATATAGCCATTACCATGATCAATTTCTACCAAACCACCATAGCCGCCTTTCATCCCCGCCCAGCTAACGATGCCATCAGCAACGTTTAGAACACTGGTACCTGTTTTACCGGCAATATCGATACCATCGTGAAAGACTTTTTTGCCATTGAAAGGATCGACACGATAGCCATAAAAAGAGGAAACCCAGCCATCTTCAACAGGACGTCCAGTAGGAATAGCAGCTGTAATACTATCGGTAGTCAGAAAATATTCCTGCAAAGCGACCAGCGTATCCTGCTGGCTGGCGAATTCTTCATTAAGGCTGGCAATGCCTTGTTCCAGTTCTTCGCTGGTCAGCAGACTGGCATCATGTTCAATACCCCCCATGCCAAGACCAATATCAAAATCAAATTCGCTGGTATCAAAACCAGCGACTTCAGCAAGACGCTGGCTGAGCATCTTTAAACGGATAGCTTCTGCTTGCAAACCGCCAAGCTGTTGCGCATAAAAGCCTTCCAGGGCCTCATTTTCGGTGGTATTGGTAGAGATGGGCTGGTGTATCGCGGGGGTTAACAATTGTGTAGTTGGGAACGGGTAGTTATCTGATGGTGCCGGCGGATTGAGCCAATTCATCACCGCATAAGTACTGCCGGCGATGGCGGCAATCATCAGCGCGCCCAACAAAACGAGCCGCGTTCGGCTAAGATGCCATTGTTTATGGCCTGTTTTGCTGGTCGGTATTATAATGATCTGCATTGTTTTTCGCTCAGTCTTGGAAATAAATCATGTCGAACAAGCCCCGGGCTTTCGCCAAGCTTTGCCAACAGCATCCTCACTTACTACAACTCCACAGTCGCGCACAGAAATTAACCCAGCTGGATAGTCTTCTGCAAGCAATTTTACCTAACAACTTTACCGGCCGTTGCCGGCTGGTGAATCGCGATGGCTCTGAAGCTACTATTATTGCCGAAAGTGCGGCAATTGCCAGTTTATTACGCTTTCAAACTCGCAAAATTTGTCAGCAATTGTCTACACAACTTGCCGACCCTATTCTTAAAATTACCGTCAAAGTCCGTCCCGAGTACCGATTGCAACCAGCGCGGGCCCGTCTCAAAAATTCATTAGCGCTGTCAAATGACAATGCCCAATTAATAGAACAGACCGCTGAGGGCATCAGCGATCTGCAATTAAAAGCCGCGTTACACCGTTTGGCAAAACGCGGCGGTAAAACTTAATCAGCTGACGATAGATGCTGCCGGCCGGCTGAACAGGATAGGCGCATCTTTGTCTTCCTCAAAGCTGACCAGTTCCCAGGCATCTTCCTGTGCCAATAATTTGCGTAGCAGACGATTGTTTACTTCATGGCCGGATTTATGACCAACAAAAGCGCCAATCAGGCTATGACCTAACAAATACAAGTCACCAATCGCATCCAGTACTTTGTGGCGGACAAACTCGTCTTCGTAGCGCAAACCATCCTCATTAAGCACCCGGAAATCATCAACAACGATGGCATTATCCATACTGCCACCCAATGCCAAATTCATTTCCCGCAGTTTTTCAATATCTTTCATAAAACCGAAAGTCCGCGCCCGGCTGACTTCACGAACAAAGGATGTGGAGGAGAAATCTACATCCACCTGTTGTGGTCGGCCGGTAAATGCCGGATGTTCGAAGTCGATAGTGAACGATACTTTAAAGCCTTCAAAAGGCTCGAACTTCGCCCATTTATCACCATCTTCAAGAATCACTGATTTTTTGATACGGATAAACTGTTTGGCAACGTTCTGCTCTTCAATACCGGCAGATTGCACCAGAAACACAAAAGGTCCGGCACTACCATCCATGATCGGCACTTCTGCGGCATTCAAATCGATGTAGGCGTTATCGATGCCGAGCCCCGCCAGTGCCGACAGTAAATGCTCGACCGTTGATACCTTTTGACCATGCTGAACCAGCGTGGTGGACAGTGCCGTTTCACCCACATTGACGGCTTTGGCTTCAATATCGACCACCGGATCTAAATCCACGCGGCGAAAAATGATACCGGTATTCGGGGCAGCCGGCCGCAGAGTCAAATAAACCATTTCACCGCTGTGTAAACCGACACCAGTGGCACGAATCACATTTTTTAATGTTCGTTGCTTGATCACCGTGTGACCCCCTTTTTCATCAATAAGCGAGTAATAATATCATAAGCTTAGGCGCTGTCACCCAACTGAAATATTCTACTTAGTCAGCCTGGCGCCGTAAAAATGCCGGAATATCTAGGTAATCCATATTGACATCACCATTGGCAACTTGTTTCTTCTGTTCACCTTGACGGTTACGCATTACCGTTGGTTCGTCATAATCGACTTCAACTGATTTTTTAACGATTTCGATTTGTGGAGCTGCTGCTTCGACTGGTTTCACCACCGCGGCACGCGCACCACCCAGACCTGTTGCCACTACAGTTACGCGCAGTTCATCCGTCATATCAGGATCAATAACGGTACCAACAACAACCGTTGCATCTTCAGAAGCAAACTCTTTAATGGTGTTACCGACTTCTTCAAACTCGCCGATGCTCATATCAAGGCCTGCAGTGATATTGACTAATACGCCGCGCGCACCGGCCAAATCTACATCTTCTAATAAAGGACTGGATACAGCTAAACGTGCGGCTTCAGTCGCTCTATTTTCACCAGATGCGCGACCGGTACCCATCATTGCCATACCCATTTCTGACATCACCGTGCGTACGTCAGCAAAATCGACGTTGATCATACCTTCGCGGGTAATCAGTTCAGCAATACCCTGCACTGCACCCAACAACACATCATTGGCTGATTTGAAAGCATTCAGCAGGCTCATTTCTTTGCCCAATACTTTCAGCAGTTTTTCATTCGGAATGGTAATCAGTGAATCAACATGCTGACTCAACTCCTCAATACCGGCCATCGCCACTTTCATGCGTTTGGCACCTTCAAACGGAAACGGTTTGGTCACAACGGCAACGGTCAAAATGCCCATTTCTCTGGCAACCTGGGCGACGACTGGCGCTGCGCCCGTTCCGGTGCCACCCCCCATACCGGCAGTGATAAAGACCATATCAGCACCTTTAATCACTTCCATAATGCGTTCACGATCTTCTAATGCTGCCTGACGGCCAACATCCGGATTGGCACCCGCGCCCAGACCTTTTGTAATATCCGTGCCCAGTTGCAATTGTGTTGTCGCTGCACTACGCCGTAAGGCCTGTGCATCCGTATTGGCACAAATAAAATCGACGCCCTCGATTTTATTCACCACCATATGTTCGAGCGCATTACCGCCCCCACCACCGACACCAATTACTTTGATGACGGCGTTCTCTGTATACGTGTCAATTAATTCAAAAGTCATAACATTTCTCCCCACTTTGTTTTACACAAACCTGCTCAGAAATTGCCCTGAAACCAACTCCTCATTCTGGCAAGCATTCCTTTAAAGCCTTCCGACATCACAGACTCGCTGCGACCGGTACTCACTTGTTCATTTCCAAATAACAACAGACCTACACCCGTGGCATGAATAGGATTACGCACCACTTCCACCAGACCACCCACGTGTTGTGGTAAGCCCAGTCGCACTGGCAGATGAAACACCTCTTCTGCGAGTTCAATCACACCTTCCATCTTGGCACTGCCACCGGTCAGCACCACGCCGGCCGCCAGCATTTCTTCAAAACCGCTACGGCGTAATTCCGCCTGCACCAGCATCAGTAATTCTTCATAACGTGGCTCAACCACTTCCGCCAATGTTTGCCGTGCCAGTTGCCGTGGCGGTCTATCGCCGACACTCGGCACTTCGATGGTTTCGTCTTCACGGGCGAGCTGCGTCAAGGCGCAGGCATATTTGATTTTGATTTCTTCGGCGTATTGCGTTGGTGTACGTAGCGCAACCGCAATGTCATTGGTAACCTGATCACCGGCAATCGGAATAACGGCCGTATGACGAATGGCACCATCGACAAATACGGCAATATCGGTGGTACCACCACCGATATCAACCAGACAAACACCGAGTTCTTTTTCATCCTGTTCAAGCACTGAGTAACTCGACGCCATTTGTTCCAGGATGATGCCGTCAACCACCAGGCCACAGCGTTCGATACATTTAGTGATGTTTTGTGCGGCACTGACCGCGCCGGTGATCAAGTGCACTTTGGCTTCCAGACGAACGCCGGACATACCAATCGGTTCGCGAATACCTTCCTGATTATCAATAATGAATTCTTGCGGCAATACATGCAGTAATTGCTGATCGCCGGGGAAATGCACAGCACGGGCCGCATCCAGCACCCGGTCCAAATCGCCCTGAGTCACTTCTTTGTCGCGAATCGCCACCGTGCCATGTGAGTTCAGGCTGCGAATGTGACTGCCGGCAATGCCTGCAAATACTGAATGTATTTGGCACCCCGCCATCAGCTCAGCTTCTTCCACCGCACGCTGAATCGACTGTACGGTCGATTCGATATTCACCACCACGCCTTTTTTCATGCCCCGGGCCGGATGGGAACCGATCCCGATGATTTCCAACTTGTTATCGTTAGGCCCGGCATCATGAATCGGTGCAGCAACAATGGCCACCACTTTCGAGGTGCCAATGTCCAGTCCGACAATCAGTTCACGTTCGCTTCGTTTAGACATCATACGGTTCCATTAAAATCAGGTTGCTGGCCGCTTTTCCATTGCACCGCAAGGCCATTGGTATAGCGCATATCAATCGTTGCGATCAGTACACGGTGAATCGCCAACTGACCACCAAATACGCGAATAAATCTTTGCAAACGGGATTCACTGTCAGCGCGTCCCAATTGCAGTTCTAAGTCGTTGGTGAAAGTCATACCCCAGCTGCGACGTTCATCCATCCGCAAACTACGAATACGCAGTTCCAGTGCATTCAGATCCCGCTGCATCACAACCAGGCGGCGCGCCATCATCTCACTGGTACCTTGCGGTCCGTGAAGCTGCACCAGACCATCAGGAAAACTGGCTGTTTCCGGGTAAAAGACTTCACCACGGTTATTCACCAGACCATCGTTATTCCAGCGGGCAATCGCCTGATGTTCGGTGACGATCAAATGCAATGTGTCCGGCCATACCCGGCGAACCTGGATTTGATCTACCCAGGGAATTTCTTTTGCAGCCAGTCGCAGCCCGGCAACATCAACATCAATGAAACTACCCGTGACATAAGGTTTAACAACTTGCTGTAACTGCTGACGGTCGGTTTGCTTTAAATCGCCTTCGACGGTGATATGCAACACCGGCAGCGTGTCTTCCTGATGCAGATAAAAGCCTGCTCCAATGACAACCAACAGCGTCAACAGCGTCAGCATCACCCGCAGCCGCTGGGCCCAGTCAATGACTTCTCGCGGCCTTTGTGGCGCAGTGCGAGTTGCACCCGCTTTGCGGCGGCGTTCGGCAATCATGTTGTCACCTGCAAGCTGTTTTCTAGGATCCGCCAGCACAACTGCTGAAAATCCTGACCCGCTTGTTTGGCAGCCATTGGCACCAGGCTGTGGTCGGTCATGCCTGGTACGCTATTGGCTTCCAATAAATAAAAATTACCAGTGCTGTCGGCCATCAGGTCAATCCGGCCCCAGCCCCGCATTTGCAGTGCATTAAAGGCAGTTAGCGCCAGTGCCTGGCAGATTTTTTCCTGCTCCGCTTCTAGACCGCACGGACATAAGTATTCAGTGGTATTGGCCTGATATTTGGCTTCATAATCATAAAAAGCCCGCGGCGTTTTCAGTCGAATCACCGGTAACGCCTCACCATCCAGAATACTGGCGGTATATTCGGCGCCATTCACCCATTGTTCGGCAATGACATCGTGATCGTATTGCAGGGCAAGGCTGATGGCTGCTTTTAACGCCTCACCTTCTTCAACTTTGCTCATACCAATGCTGGAGCCTTCATTGACCGGTTTAATGACCAATGGCAAACCGAGTTTTTTAACCAGTTCGACCGGATTTGTATCCGCATCGACATGCTGGAACTTCGGTGTTGGCAGGCCCTGCTGCTGCCAAATTAATTTGCTGATGCGTTTATTCATCGACAACATAGCGCCGGTCACACCGCTACCGGTAAAAGGCAAACCCATTGCTTGCAATAAACCCTGAATTTCACCGTCTTCACCACCACGGCCATGCAAAATCACAAAGGCCCGATCATAGTTACCATGACGCAAAGTGACATCGACTTGCTTATCGACATCAATACCGACCGCATCAATACCTTGTGCCTGTAAAGCCGTCAGCACGGCGCCGCCACTGCGCAGTGAAATTTCACGCTCGGCACTGCGACCGCCCATCAACACGGCTACCCGACCAAATGCTTTTGGATCTGTGACCCGGCGACTCATGCGTGTTCTCCGATAATGTGTACTTCCGGCGTTAAAGTAACACCATGCTGCTGATGTACTTTTTGTTGCACCAAACTGATTAGTGACTCGATATCTGCCGAGCTGGCATCACCATCATTGACAATAAAATTGGCATGTTTTTCTGACACGCTGGCACCACCAATACGTAGCCCTTTCAGGCCAGCACTCTCAATCAAACGACCGGCAAAATCGCCCTGTGGATTGCGAAACACTGAGCCAGCACAAGGCTGATTAGTGGGCTGACTGGCATTACGTTTACGTAATAGGCCCTTTATCAGATCAGCTTCTGCCTGTGCATCACCCGCTTCAAACGCTAACGTTGCAGCAACAAACCATTCATTTTCCGGTGCTTTGACATAACGATAATTGACTTCAAATTCACTGGCGGCGCGTTCTGATAATTCACCGCCACGACTCACCGTTGTGACGCTTTTAACAAATTGCCAGGTTTCACTACCATGGGCGCCGGCGTTCATCGCCAGAGCACCGCCAAAAGTGCCCGGAATCCCGGCAAGGAATGCGCCACCTGCCAGACCAGAACGTGCCGATTGTTTGGCAATTTTGCTGCAATAAACGCCGACTTCTGCCGTCACTTTGTTGCCTTCAATGGTGATGTCTTGCAAGCTGCCGGCATAGGCGATAACAGTGCCAGCAAAGCCACCATCCCGAACCAGTAAGTTACTGCCAAGCCCCAACCACATAACAGGTTCGGTTAACGGCAACTGACTCAAAAACAACGCCAGGTCTTCAATGTTTTTCGGCTGATAAAAGCGCTGGGCGATGCCGCCGACGCGCCACGACGTATGGCCAGCCAATGGCTCGTTAAAGCGCAGTTCACCTTGCAAGTGGGGATGCAAAACAGTCATCACACTTCGCCCTCCAGCATGGTGTCGAGTTCACGGGCAATGGTGCCAATATCGCCTGCACCCAGGGTCAGCAATAAATCCCCCTCCTGCAGTAAACCTGGCAGCAATGAATACAAGGCTTGTTTATCCTCTGCAAACACCGGCTCTACCTGACCCCGCAGACGAATTGCCCGACATAGACTACGGGCATCGGCACCGGCAATTTTTGGCTCACCGGCAGAATAAACTTCCAGAACTACCAGCACGTCCACCGCCGACAGTACCTGGGCAAAATCTTCAAATAAGTCACGGGTACGGGTATAGCGATGCGGTTGAAATACCACGACCAAACGACGATCCGGCCAGCCGCCACGGGCAGCCGCCAGGGTCGCAGCCACTTCAGTGGGATGATGACCATAATCATCAACTAGCAAAACGTTGCCTTGAGGTGTGGCTTTTTCGCCCAATAAATTAAAGCGGCGGCCAACACCGTCAAATTTGCTTAATGCTGACTGACAAGCCTCAACGCTGACGCCTAAATTACGGGCAACTGCCAATGCCGCTGTGGCATTTAATGCGTTATGTAACCCAGGCATATTCAGTGTGACCGGATATTGCAGGCCGCTTTGCAGTTCGGTGACCACAAAACTGCTCTGTCCTTGATGCTGATGTAAATCCGACAAACGGTAATCCGCCTCGTCAGACTGACCATAGCGCATGATTGGCCGTGTCACTTCCGGCAACACGCTGACGACTTCTGGATCATCGATACACAAGACTGCCAGTCCATAGAAAGGCAAATGATGCAAAAACTCGATAAAAGTCGCTTTAAGCCTGTTGAAGTCGCCGCCATAGGTGGCCATGTGATCATCATCAATATTGGTGACCACAGCGATCATTGGCTGCAAATATAAGAACGATGCATCGCTCTCATCGGCTTCCGCCACCAGATAACGCCCCGTACCCAGTCTCGCATTGGTACCGGCACTGTTCAGCCGGCCGCCAATGACAAATGTCGGGTCTAATTCACCCTCACTGAGTAAGGCAGCAATCAAGCTTGTCGTAGTGGTTTTACCATGAGTGCCGGCAACAGCGATGCCGTAACTGAAACGCATTAATTCGGCGAGCATTTCGGCGCGTGGCACGACGGGAATCCGCTGCTCGCGTGCTGCCAGCAGCTCAACATTATCCTCACCAACCGCCGTGGTCACTACGACAACATCGGTGCCTGCCAAGTAGGCCGGGTCATGACCGATCTTGATATCGGCGCCCAGCTTACGCAGATGTAGAATAAGCGCGTTCTCTGCCAAATCACTGCCACTGACCTGATAGCCAAGGTTGAGCAAGACTTCGGCGATACCGCCCATACCGACGCCACCAATACCAATGAAATGGATATGTTTGACGCGGCTTTGCATTGCTGAGGTTAATTTAGCCATGCAACTGCTCCATACAAATATCGGCAATCACTGTTGCACTGCCGGGTTTTGCCTGCTGCCGGGCCCGATTGGCCATTGCTCGTAAATGCGGCCGGTTATCATTTAATTCACTGAGTACGTTGGCTAAATCTTCTACCTGTAACGATGCATCAGCTATTAACAATGCCGCATCAGCCCTTGTTAATACTTGGGCATTCGCCGTTTGGTGATCATCAACGGCATACGGAAATGGCACCAGAATTGAGGCCACGCCGGCAGCAGCTACTTCGGCAACCGTCAGCGCACCCGCCCGACAAATCACAATATCTGCCTGTGCATAAGCTGCTGCCATATCGTCAATAAACGCTTTGACATCGGCTTCAACATCGGCCTGTTGGTAAGCTTTACGAGCAGCAATTAGATGTTTTTCACCACATTGATGAATGATCTCTGGTCGCGTAGCTGCTGGCATTTTTGCCACGGCCGCAGGCACGGTTTCATTGAGGCTACGTGCACCCAGACTGCCGCCTAGGACCAATAATTTCAGGCGCGCATTTTCTTGCTGATAACGTTCTGCCGGCGGCGCAATCGTTTCAATGCTCATTCGCACCGGATTACCAACCCAGCGTGCTTTTACGGTTTTAATACTATTGTTAAAACCCAGCAATACTGCTTTAGCAAACGGCGTCAGTAACCGGTTGGTCAGGCCAGCAATAGCATTTTGCTCATGAATAACAAGCGGGATCCGGCTCAGCCAGGCGGCAATACCACCGGGGCCGGAAGCAAAACCACCCAATCCCAGCACGACTTCGGGTTGGAAAGTCTTGATATGTTGGCGTGCTTCACTAATCGCTTTTATTAGTTTAAACGGTGCCGTCAGCCAGCCCAGCAATCCGTTACCACGCAAGCCTTGCACTGAAATGATATTCAACTGAATACCGGCTGCTGGCACCAAACGGGCTTCGATACCTGCTGCCGTCCCCATCCAGCGAACTTCAATGCCCCGGGTACGTAATTCATCGGCCACCGCCAGCGCTGGGAATACATGTCCGCCAGTGCCGCCTGCCATAATCATCACCCGGCTCATCGTTTCACCCTTGCGGCTGCGGTTTCCGGTTTGCGGGTTTCCAGATCC
>Ga0307934_1002018_pt1 | contig 11396 bp, 9 predicted proteins | sample OrgLakmetageno90_FD_201838 | JGI IMG/M metagenome (GOLD analysis project Ga0307934, IMG submission 201838) | Saline water microbial communities from Organic Lake, Antarctica - #90 | ecosystem: Environmental > Aquatic > Non-marine Saline and Alkaline > Saline | place: Antarctica: Organic Lake... | reverse complement strand
AACACCCGCTGAAGCCCTGGCCGACGAAATCGCGGCCTTCAAATCAACCGTTGCACTTGATGTTTGAATCCAAGCTGTCTCATATGCGTTCTCCCGAGTGTTGCCCGATACGGGCGGATTACGGGCGCAGCAGGCACAGACGGCCGGGGTGGCAGGAAGGCAGTGACCGGCAGTCACCGGCACTGGGATCGGGAGGGGCTTGCCACCCCTTGTTTTACTGGGCTTGCGCCGTTTCGGCCTGTCGGGGCCGGGCGGTTTTGCAAATCTGCAAATCCCAAGTGGGGGCGCAGTGAGCGTTGACCGGAAGCCCGCCGGGCATCAGGTCTGCGATGCGGGCCGCATTCGCGGGCTTTTGGCGTCCCTGACCGGCCTTTGGCGGCATTCGATGTGGCGGCAGGGTGGCAGTGACCGGCAGTGAGTGTACCGGACCGCTGCCGATCATTGATTTCGCTGAGAAATCTCCAGATTCAGCGTGCTCCGGCTGGCGTCGTACCGCGCACGCGTGCCTGTGCGCTGGCCGGCGCGGCGCATGCTGATCCCCGGCGCAGGCGCTGTGCGGTGTGCATGGTCAAGAAAACAAGGGGTGGCACTGCCCGCGCAGCCTCACTGCCGGTGACTGCCGGTCAGTGCCACCCTGCCGGTCGGGTTTCATGATTAGCTTGATAGAGCCGCGATTCTACGCGTCATGGAGACAGCCCAAAGGCTGCACAGGAGGACCTTATCGATGCCCAACCGCGACCGTCTGACGGAGAAAGTGCTGCGCGAGGCCATGCCCGCCGAGGGGCGGGATTACCAGATCTTCGACGCCGATCTGCGTGGCTTTGCCGTCTGCATCTATCGTGGCGGCGGGCGGGCCTTCACGTTCGACTACCGCGTGGACGGCCGCCAGCGCCGGATGACCTTCGGCCGCTGGCCCGAATGGTCAGTGGCCGCTGCGCGAGAGCGCGCGCGTGAGTTGCGCCGGATCGTCGATACGGGGGGCGATCCGTTGGGTGAGCGTGCCAGGCGCCGGGAGGCGCCGCGGATCGAGGACCTGATCGATCGCTATGTCGCGGAGTATATGCCGCGGCTGGCACCCGTGAACGCGGCCGACCAGAAATCCATGCTGGCCAAATTGGTCGCGCCGCACTGGGGCCGCAAGCTGGTGACCGAGATCACCAAGGCCGACGTCGAGAAGCTGCTGGCGCTGATCGCCGCGGGTCGCGCGCGGCCCAAAAAGGACAAACCCAACAACCGCGCCCGCAAGCTGCAGGGGCCGAAGCCCACGCCGGTGCGCGCCAACCGCGTGGGCGAGGTGCTGCGCAAGATGTTCAATCTTGCCGTCGAATGGGGCTGGCGGACGGATAACCCCGTCAACGGCTTCTTCCGCCGCGTAGAGAACCCGCGCGAGCGGTTCCTGTCAAAGGAGGAGATCGACCGTCTGGCGAAAGCCCTGGATGCAGCAGAAGATCACCGCGCTGCCGGCATCATCCGGATCTGCATGCTCACCGGCGCCCGGGTGGGCGAGGTGCGGCAGGCCCGGTTCGAGCAGTTCGATCTGGAGCATTGCCTCTGGTCAAAGCCCGCCGCCACGACCAAGCAGCGCCGTGTGCACCGCGTGCCGATCTCGGAGGATGTCGCAGCCATCGTGCGCCAGCGGCGGCTACATGTGCCTGGGGGCAGCCCCTGGCTGTTTCCGGGCGACGTGCCCGGCCAGCCTGTGAAGGAAATCCGCCGGTTCTGGGTGCGGATCCAGAAGGAGGCGCAGATCGAGGATGTCCGCATCCATGACCTACGCTGGTCAGTGGCGGGGCGTCGCTCGAGATGATCGGCAAGCTGCTGGGGCACACCCAGATGCAGACCACCCAGCGCTACGCCCACCTGATGGAGGGGCCGCTGCGCGCCGGGGTCGACGCGGTGGCCGGTGCGCTGCGCCAGAAACCCACGCTGGTCCATGATCGTGATAGCGACCAGCATGAGGATCAGCCCGGTGACGGCGACCGGAGGTCGGCCTGACGAAACCCGCCGAAGTCATCATCGCGACGTCAGGCGCTCCGGCGGAGCTGCGACAGGGTCATCCAGACAGAATCCACCCGCCGCCGGATCGACCGCTCGTCGGGGATCTTTCCGTCGGTGGATTGTTCGGCGAACCAGTCCTGCATGTCGCCGACGAGTTCTGACTTGGAGGCAGGCAGGCCCCTCTCGTGGATCCGCACCAGCAGCGCGTTCATCATCCCGTCCCAGTCATAGGGCGAGGTCGAGCCCGAGCCGCCGGCAATGCGACGCATCAGGTCGTGGTCTTTCTCAAAGGTGTGGACCTGCTTGCCGGTAACCAGCAGATCGGCGATCGACACCTTGATGCCCTCTGCGGGATCGGTGATCAGAGACCAGTCCGACGCGCCACCGGGGCGCACACGCTGGACGAAAGCGGATTGCGGGCCGTTGCCGAAGCGACGGAACATCGGAAGGATCTCGAAGGCGGACACGACAACCTCGCCCCCGATGACCTCCTCGCCGCAGGCCACCGGCGGGATACCGGTCACGATATCCAGCCGGCCCCTGGACGACCAGCCCGCAATGTCGGCGATGGAGCAGCCCCACCGCGCAGCAACCTCATGGACCGTGTAATATTCTCTCTGCGGGAGCTTCATCGGGCTCTCCTTTCTTTGCCCGTGCAATGCCATGCCAACCAAGGCGCGCAGGACGGGTGACCGGTGATTTTGAGAACGCGCGCCGCAGCAAGCGAGTCGCGCATGAGTTGAGTCTGCCGAATTCCTACCGGCAGAACAAGGCGTGAACATTTGAGATGAATTGCTTCGAAAGGAAACGTGATTTGATCAATCTTGCCGGACCAGGCTGCCGCCGGGCGCAAAAAGCTCAACCTCGCCGGCGTGCTGAGGGGGTCGGCGTCAATCTGCGCACCGCCCAGTGCGCGAGCCACGGCCTGCAAATGGCGTTCCATACGGAGGTCTTGTCCACGGACTTGGACCGGGCGCCGCGGACGCCGCACGCGGCTTCGCGTTTCACCCGATGCAGGAGGTCTTCGTCGAACCGGACGACAGCTTGCGCGTCAAACTCATCGCATCAGGCTGGAACGACATGATTTGGTAGGTTTGGCGCCCGAACTCTCGCGTCAGATCGATGATATCCTCGGTCAGCCGTTCTTCATCAGGCAGTCCGCAGGGCACCTTGCGCTGCGTCGAGCGATGCTCTCCGAGTGCCCGCCTCAAGTACAGGCGGCGCGTCGCCACCCGCTACGACAGGTGGCCTTCATCAAGATGGTGATCGACTCACAGTTTTCCGGGAAACCCTACATCGAGGGCTAGCGTTCGTGATCTGGCTGATGTCTTGTTGCAGTATGCGCAGCACAGACCCTAAGTTCTTCGAGATATTCGCTGCGGTCGCGCGTCTCGGAAGTATCAGAAAAGCGGCCATGGAGTTCGGCGTTTCGACATCGAACGTGAGCCGACTGATCGTATCTGCCGAAGAAGATCTGAATGCCAAGTTGATCGAAAGACGACCTTCGGGAGTGGTTCTGACGGACGCCGGTCGCGTCATGCGCGAACATGCGATGCGACAAATCGAAGAGCGCCGTCGTCTCAGAGCACGTATTGCGCGGGCAACTGATCGCGCGGGAGATCTCGTGCGTATTCGTTGTGGAGAGGGTTTCCTGGCAGATCTCGTGGAGCGAGGTATTCGCGAAATTGTCAAGACAAGAGCCGACATTGGCTTGTCAGTCGACATCGGATCAACCGCTGAGATTGTGGACGCCGTGTCGAATGGCGAGGCCGATATAGGCATTGCCTACGCAGTCACAGATAGAGCTCCTGTGAAGCACATCGCCGCCTTTATCGAACCGCTCTGCGCCATCGTTCCACGAACGTATAGTGTTACCAATACGCCGTGCGATCTGTCCGTTCTTAACACAGCCGATATGGCACTGTTGCCCAAGACGCATGGAGTTAGACAGCTCCTAGAGCAGTCTGCAGAGCGGCACGGGATCCTGCTCCGTCCTGCATTCACGTCCGGATCAATTTCAGCCCTACTACACTTTGTTCGCGCCGGCCACGGCATCACATTCCTACCACGGTTCGCCGCGGAAATCCCACGACAGCAAGGCTTGGTGCGCGTTTTGGAGTTAGCCCATCCGACGCTGAACGCCGCCAAGTCGACCGTGTTCATCCGGTCACAAAGGCGCCTACCGAGCACGGTCGAGACCGTCCTCGGGTCAGTCCTGGAGAATATGCATAGCTTTGGAACCATAAAGTAAAGCTTCGAGGCGTTGCATAAACAGCAACACCGTGTCCAGGCTACTGCGACTATCAAAAACGTTCCGTGGTCAATAGTCTCCTCTGAAACAATCCGACAGGGGAGTCATATGACAGCACTGATAAGGAGGTCCACGGCGGTGGTCGGGCTCGGAAAAATGGGTATGCCGATGGCTCGCATGCTCAACGCCGCAAGTGCAGCTCCGCTGTGTTTCGATACCGACAAGACGACACGCCGGACTGCAGTTGACGAAGGCCTCCGCGTTGCCGCTTCGCTAGCGGATGTCTTTGCAGAGGCGGAGATCGTGATCTTGAGCCTTCCGAATGCAACCATCATCGAGGCCGTAATATCAGAAGGGCTGGAAAATCTGGGTGATGCGTCAGCCCCCATGATAATCGATGCATCAACCTCGACCGCAGAAACAAGCCGCAAGATGGCAGCCATGCTTAAAGCGGCCGGAGGAGGTTTCATCGATGCTCCGGTCAGTGGCGGGCCGAGTGGCGCGGCTTCCGGTCAATTGATCTTCATGGTCGGTGGTGCCACCGAACACGTGAAAGCATGCCAACCGATTTTCGACACTCTTGGTAGGAAGACCCTGCATGCAGGTGATGTTGGTGCGGGCAATACCGCGAAGATCGCCAATAACCTGATGGTCGCAGCGCACTTCATCGTTGCCCGTGAGAGTCTCGCCTTGGCGCGGGCAGCTGGTCTCGACACCAGCGATGCTTTGGGCGTCATCAATGCTGCCACCGGGGGCTCCACGGTGACTCAAATTCACTTCCCGACTTGGGTAGTCACCAAAGCATTCGACAGCGGCTTCACGATGAGCCTCATGCAAAAAGACATCGGACTGGCAACGGCGCTTGCCGATCAGCTCGAGCTTGACCTGCCGATGGCACGGCTGACCAGCTTGTTATGGAATGACGCTAACGCCCCGGCGGGAGATCTCGATTTCACCGTAATGGGAGATCCAGACATCATTTCGAATTCATCCGGCTCGGAGACACGCATAGCATGAGGGATGCAAGCCGCAGTGACGAAATCGCTGACATTCTGAGATCATTCACAGGCACGGAACGCGTGGGATCCTGGTCCGCGGGCGAGATATACGAAGGCGCGGGCGAGGCAATCACCCTGATGAACCCTTCCGACGGCAAACCGGTGCTGGAATACGCCGATGCCCATGAGGGTGTTGTCGGCCAACTGATGGAGAACGCCGCACGGGCCCAGGAAGACTGGATGTCGCTGACTGCATCGCAGCGCGGCCGGGTGATGTGGCGTATCGGAACACTTATTCGCGAAAACCACGATGCCCTTGCAGGGCTCGAGGTCGTCCTGGCAGGCAAGACATCCGCCGATGCCCAGGTTGAGGTAACCAAGGTTGCGGAAATGTTCGAATACTACGCGGGATGGTGCGACAAGATCCACGGCGAGGTCATTCCGCTTCCAACTAGCCATCTAAACTACACGTTGCGAGAGCCACACGGTGTGGCTGTGCAGATCACGCCGTGGAACGCCCCGATCTTTACCGGAGGGTGGCAGATCGCCCCGGCAATCTGTACCGGAAATGCCGCCGTCCTCAAGCCGTCCGAACTTACGCCGGTATCATCCATCGCCTTGGCTGCGCTATGCGAACAAGCCGGTACACCGAAAGGACTCGTCGGCGTTATCGCGGGACGTGGTCATACCGCCGGCCAATCGGCGCTCGCGCACCCCAAGGCCGCAATCGCGGTATTTGTCGGATCGGCCGAGGCCGGCTCCAAGATCGCCGCCACAGCCGCAAGACGGTTGATCCCGTCGATCCTCGAGTTGGGCGGGAAGTCCGCGAACATCGTTTTCGAAGATGCCGATCTCGATAAAGCTGCAGAGGGCGCAAAGGCTGCCATCTTTTCAGGTGCCGGGCAAAGTTGCGTGGCAGGCTCCCGCCTGCTCGTGCATTCCAGCGTGAAGGCCGACCTCGTGGATCGGTTGAAGAATATCTGCGCGAGTATCAAGGTCGGACCCTCCGATGACCCATCGACCCAGATGGGTCCGATCCAGAACAAAGCGCAATGGTCGAAAATTCAGGATATGGTGGCCGAGGCCGAGACCCAGGGTGCCAGGGTTGCATGCGGAGGATCTCCTCCGTCAGGTCTCGAGACCGGGTATTTTTTCGAACCCACCATCCTCGACGATGTCACCGAGAACATGATCGTCTCTCGTGAAGAGATTTTTGGCCCGGTTGTCTCTGTCCTGACATTCGACACCGAGGAGGAAGCTGTACGCATAGCGAATGCTACTCCATACGCCCTCGCAGGCGCGGTCTGGACGAAAGATGTCGGCCGCGCGCACCGGATGGCGTCCAAGGTTCGAGCCGGCACGTTCTGGGTGAACAGTTACAAGGCCATCAGCGTGATGACCCCGTTTGGTGGATCTGGGATGAGCGGGTACGGTCGATCATCAGGGTCAGATGCTCTACAGGCCTACACTCGCGCAAAATCAGTCTGGGTGCAGACAGCGCCATAGAAAGCCAGCGTTCACCGACAATGCTGGATGATCTTCCAACACAGGAGGTATGATGGATAAGATAAAAGAGACGGTTATGGATTGGCGGCTGCATCTCGCAGCCCTCGCCATTACCGCAATTTCAGAATTGATAGGGATCATCCAAATCCCCATAGGGATCGGGGCCATCCTGCTGCTCCCACTCCTGTATGCGTTCGTGTTTGGACTGATCCTGAACCCAAACGTCTTCAATCTGGCAAAAGGGTTCATTCGCGAGCGGGAAGTTCAGAACGCGAGCCCGCTCATCGTCATTGCGATCATGCCGTTTATCGCCAAGTTCGGCACAATCATTGGCCCATCGATTGAGCAGATCATTGATGCCGGCCCGGCACTCATCCTGCAGGAGCTCGGAAACCTCGGTACCATCCTGCTGGCCTTTCCTGTCGCCGTGCTGGTGCTGCGCATGGGTCGGGAATCGATCGGGGCGTGCTTTTCAGTGGCGCGCGAGCCCAATATTGCAATCATTGCCGACAAGTATGGTCTCAAGTCTAAGGAGGGCACAGGCGTCATGGGTGTCTACGTCGTCGGCACACTCTTCGGTACGTTCACGTTCGCCATCCTCGCTTCGATTTTCGCGACCACAGGAGCGTTCAGCGTCGAAGCCCTCGCCATGGCATGCGGTATTGGCTCGGGCTCCATGATGGCGGCCTGTTCCGGTGCACTTGCGAATGCAGTTCCTGAAATGGAAGATCAGATTCTGGCTCTGGCTGGTGCGTCCAATGTTTTGACATACGCAACGGGCCTTTATCTTGGCGTCTTCGTGGCGCTTCCGCTGACCGAGAAGCTTTACGATCTTCTGGGCAAAAAAGAGCAGGACGATGATATCGTAGGGGAGAACCAATGACTGACACTACGCCTGAAAACCGGTCCGGTGGAGATGGGATCGACCTGCGCTATCACGCCACCGTCCTTGTTATCGTAACGTTGCTCGTTTGGGTCGGGCAAACCATCGGTCCGGCGAAGCCGCTCGTGCCGGGTCTGGTTGCTCTCTGCATCCTTTTCGTAATGACGATGGTCGGATTGATCATCACGAAGTTTGCTCCAATCAAGCTCCCGAGCGTTGCCTGGATTTCCCTGGTCGGGATCATTGCCACGCTGCCATGGACACCTGGTAGCGACTGGATCGTGGCTAAGGTTGCCGAGGCAGATTTCCTCGCACTGGCGACGCCATGCCTCGCGTATGCGGGCCTTGCCATCGCAAAACGCGAGATGGATGTCGCGAAGGCCTCCGGGTGGAAGATTGCGCTAATCGCCATTCTGGTCATGACGGGCACCTTCCTGGGATCGGCAGTCATCGCGGAGTTGTTCCTCTGAACATCCCAACGCTATCAATTCTCTCAGAGGCGCGATCCACGTGGTCGCGCTTCTTGGATTTCAACCAATATAAGACACCAACATCATGACATTACAATTAGACAGTTCGCACATCGATGAAGCGATCAACTGGCGCCATGATCTCCACCGGCATCCCGAACTTGCATTCGAGGAGCACCGAACCTCCGATTTCATCGCGAAGCTTCTGACCGAGTGGGGATACAAGGTTTCGAAAGGCTTCGCCAACACGGGTGTGGTTGGGACCATGGGGGATGGAAGCGGGCCGAGGATCGGCATTCGCGCCGACATTGACGCCCTGCCCATCAATGAACTCAGCGGAGTAGACTACAGCTCCGTTAACACCGGCAAGATGCACGCCTGTGGCCACGACGGGCACACCAGCACCCTTCTTCTTGCAGCAAGGTATCTTGCCCAGCATCCGCCGAAGCGAGGAACTCTTCACCTGATTTTTCAGCCCGCCGAGGAGAGTGAAGGAGGCGGTCGTGTCATGATTGAAGATGGATTATTCGACGCTGCTCCGTGTGACGCCGTCTATGCATATCATAACTGGCCTAGCCTTCCCTTCGGCACTCTTGGCGTCCAACCTGGTGCCATGATGGCTGCGTTTTCGGTGTTTGATATCGACATCAGCGGTAGAGGCGGCCATGCGGCCATGCCACATCTCTCTGCCGACGTGGTTTCTGCCGCGTCCCGGCTCGCGACCACGCTTCAAGAACTTCCAGCGCGCCGCATAGACCCGCTCGACCCGTCTGTGCTGACAATCACCCAGATCCATACCGGATCCGCCTACAACATTTGTCCCGATACGGCCCGCATCAGTGGAACCGCGCGCTGGTTTTCAGAACTAGCAGGAGACATGCTCGAAAAGAGCCTAAAATCTGTTTCGAAAGCTATCAGCGAGGCTCATGCCTGCGAGGTTTCTGTCAACTATCAGCGCCGCTACCCTGCTACGATAAACACCAAAGCCGAAGCCGGCATCATAGCAGACCTTGCGGAACCCTCTGGTCTCGAGTTGCGTCGGGGATCCCCCAGCATGGCGTCGGAAGACTTCTCCTTTCTCTTGAATGCCTGCCGCGGCGCTTACTTCTGGCTTGGGGCAGCTACCGAAGATGACACGCCGGGGCTCCACTCGCCCTATTTCGATTTCAATGACGATCTCCTTGCAAAAGGCGCTGAAATCTGGGTTCGCCTTTGCGAGAACCAACTCAAGTGACTGCGGTCTCTGTCGTTTGCGATCATCATCGGGCATGTGAAGGGATCGTCTACATCAACACCACATCAACCTGCGAACGCACATTTCACGCCGGTTTTGCTGTCGAATCCGGACGGGTTTCGTCTAATGTCGGGTGTGAAAATTTGTGAAATCAAAGGCTTGCCGGATAACTACCTGATTTTAATAAGTTATTGGAATCGCGCCATTATAGGCTCATAACCTGAAGGTCGTAGGTTCAAATCCTACTCCCGCAACTATTTTTCCAAAATAATTCAGATACTTAAAACCCGAGTGTTTCACTTGTGTAAGAGCATGCGCTTTTTACCTCAACGCCACCTCAACGTTTTGCGAGTCCCCCCGAAAAGCGAGGGATTCCGTGTGTGTAGCCTCCACGAAATCCCTGTGGCAGAATCGCGACATGATCGAGTTTCGTACCCTTCCAGATGATCATCCCGGCCTGGCACATTCGCCCTTACTGCGGGCAGCGCTCCTGACGCTGCAGTACGCCGAGGAGAATGGATCAATCGGCTTGACCAAGACCAAGGCGTTCAATCGCGTCTTTGTCCATTGGGCGGTCGAGCATTTCGACTGGCCCGGGAAAAGCGCGGAAGAGATGTTCCGCTACAACAAGGTTATCAATGAATATGAGTTTGCGCCGCTAGAGGTGCTGCATTACCTTTTGATCACCCTGCGCTTCGGACGGCACTTCAAAGGTAAATTCAAGCTGACCAAGCGTGGCGCAGAGCTGGCTCAGGCTCCAGGTCGGCTTTTTGCCGAACTCATCCCTTTCTTCATTCTCAAGATCGACCACGCGTCCTATTCCCGTTTTGAGGAGAGCCCCTTCGGAAAATGGGATGTCTGGATGAACATCATCAATGTCGAAGCGGACCACGGCACGAGCGAGGCGGCGCTGTATGAGACATTCTATGGTGAGGCGCACGACTGGGACAATGCGGGATGGCGAGAGATGGCCGCGTTCTCCTCCTGCGTCCTGAGACCCCTTGAATGGGCCGGATTGCTTGTAGAGACGCGTGAGGAGCGTGGTGGCAAGCATGTCCATCACATCTTCAAGACGCTGCTTTGGCGGAACGCGCTGAGACTGGATACCGACGACATGCTGCAGCCAATCCAGGTTCATTGAATAGCCAACGTCTTCGGTTCATGACTGTCATCCGAAACCGGCGGCACGCAGCAGATCGGCTGAACGGCCATCCGCGCTTGTCGCGGCATCCCCGGCGCGGCAATGACGCCGGTGCGAACCAGAATTTGAATTCGCCGGGGCCGGGCTGGGCTCGGCTTTATGCCGCTGCTTCCATTCAACCTGAACACGTGGAATGCTTGGGACTGTAGCATATCGAGAAGAAGACTTCCCAACCCTGACCGGAGGCGGAGCGCATGCCAGGACCCTTGCACGGATTCCGGGTCATCGACCTGACCACGATGATCTCGGGCCCGTTGGCCACCATGACGCTGGCCGATCAGGGGGCCGAGGTGATCAAGATCGAACACCCCGAGGGCGGCGATCACAGTCGGCAGGTCTCGGGGCGACGGGGCGGGTTCTCGGCGTCGTTTCTCAACAACAACCGTGGCAAGGCATCGGTCACGCTGAACCTCAAGGACCCGCGCGGGGTCGAGGCGGCGCTGCGGCTTTGCGCGGGCGCGGATGTCGTCGTGCAGAATTTCCGTCCCGGTGTGATCGACCGGATCGGGCTGGGCGAGGCGGCGGTGCGCGCGGTGTGCCCGGACATCATCTATGCCTCGATCGCCGGCTTCGGGTTCGAGGGCGACTGGGCGCGCAAGCCGGTCTATGATCCGCTGGTCCAGGCGCTGTCGGGTCTGGCCAGCGTGCAGGGAGGGTCGGATGCGGCACGGCCCCGGCTGGTGCGCACGATTCTGCCCGACAAGCTGACCGCGATCCAGACCGCGCAAGCGATCACCGCCGCCCTTCTGGCGCGCGCCCGGACGGGCGAGGGCAGCCATGTGCAGGTGTCGATGCTCGACACGGTGCTGGCGTTTCTCTGGAGTTCGGACATGGCCGGCTATACCTTCGTGGGTG
>Ga0307934_1002013_pt1 | contig 11421 bp, 11 predicted proteins | sample OrgLakmetageno90_FD_201838 | JGI IMG/M metagenome (GOLD analysis project Ga0307934, IMG submission 201838) | Saline water microbial communities from Organic Lake, Antarctica - #90 | ecosystem: Environmental > Aquatic > Non-marine Saline and Alkaline > Saline | place: Antarctica: Organic Lake... | reverse complement strand
TACTATCCATGTCAAACCTAATGTTAAGGGTACAAACAAAAAGTGAAATGATGCTGTTAAGCCAAATTGTAATCTAGCTAAGTCAACAGACATGAGAGTTGGTAACATGTCGATTTCTCCTGTTTTTTAATTTTTAAGTGCGTTAGGGTTTTTTGTGAAAAATAGGTAGAAGATAGCAGTATATTAAATATTTTTAATAAATTACTTTGATAACCCAAAAAACTATGACTAGATTTTAGCATAAGCAATGCATAAGTCAAAATGATTGTGAGTATTAAAGCCTTATAAGCAAAGGGCTTGAGTATACCGATTTAGTATATTGTCCATGGATTTTTTAGTTTGATTTATAGGGAGGAGTATAGTTGTATCAAGGTTGTTAGCTTGATTGAGAATTTGTTAAGTATCGAGTTTTTTGTAAAAATCACCCAACAATAAATTGTTTGATTTTCAGTAATAAATTTTGTTCATCAAACTCTTTTTTATCAACTTTTATGTATATAGCGGGTTCTTCAAGACAAGTATTGTACTCGTAAACACCAAGTTGCGATGCCAATATCTCTTCGATAGTTTTCTTGGTATCTGCATGACCGTTGTTTAATTTATAGATCTTTGAGTTTAAATAAGTAGGTTCTGCCATTGTCGCAGAAACTATAAGCCATAAAGTACCTAGTATTAGACAAAAAACAAGTACGCCAGCAATTTGCCAATGGTGGTAAATTACACCGCCGATTACACCGCCGATAAATATCCCAAAAAATTGACAGCTTGAGAATATACCCATTGCAGTACCTTTACTACCGACAGGTGCGATTTTTGAAATCAATGATGGTAGGCATGACTCTAAGAATGTAAACGCTGCAAAAAATAATGTCAAGAATATGCATAGCAAGACTATATGAGTGTAGCTTAAAGCTAAAGCTCCCATACAAGTTGCAAGTATAGCCACTGCGACTATAAAAAATCTTTTCATTTTGCGTTGTACTTCTGCAATCATCACAAATGGGAACATCAATGCAAAAGATATTACAAGTACAGGGAGGTATATTAGCCATTGATAATCAGCAGGTACTTCAAGGATGTTTGTGAGAATAGTCGGGATAACTATAAACAGAGCTGTCAAACTTGCGTGTAAACAAAATATCCCAAAATTAAGTTTCAAAAGCTCTTTGTGGTGTAGTACTTCTTTGATTAGAGTTACTACAGCTTTACCCTCATGATGAAACGATGGAGTCTTGGGTGTAGGGACTTTGCTAAGCATAAATATACTCAAGAAACCAAAAAATGCAGTTACCCAAAATATGCCAGATAAGCCTATGACAGTATTTAAAATAGGGGCAATAATCATAGCCACTAAAAACGATAATCCTATCGACATACCCACTAAAGACATTGCCTTTAGACGATTTTCTTCCTTGGTAGTATCTGCTACAAGAGCTGTCAATGTACTGCCGATAGCACCCGCACCTTGTATTGCACGACCGATAATTATCCCGTAAATACTTGTTGAGAGGGCAGCAACTATACTACCTATTATAAAAAGAACAAGACCAAATAAAATCACAGGCTTACGCCCAAACTTGTCTGAGCAGATGCTTAGTACAATTTGTAGCATTGCTTGAGTTAGTCCATACACGCCTAGAGCAAGACCTATCAAGAAAGGTGTCGCATCATCAAGATGATTGATATATAAGCTAAATATCGGAAATATTATAAATAAGCCAATCATTCTAAAGCAGTAGATTAGCGAGATGTAGGTTGTATTTCTAAATTCGTTTTTGTACATTTGTGTTTTTATGCAAAGCTTGGTAGCGAAAGTATAGACAATAAAGCTCTAGGTTTAAATGTAAAAATGTAAAAGTTCAATGAAAATAAGAAGCGATAAACTCTAAACGGACAGTACTCTTACGAAATTATAGTTGTTTGGGTTTTATCAGGACAATAGTGTAGAAGTATTGTAGGGGCAAACCTATGTGTTTGCCCTTCGTGCTATACAAAAGGATCGACACACAGGTCAACCCCTACAAAGAAATGATCGATTTTCATAGTTTCACATCACAAAATCAATTGTGGTACTCTCCCATTCATGCTATAATAACATCCAAATTTATCCAATAAAAAATCCCAAGGGAAATAACTTATGAAAAAAGTGATATTAAGCTTGTCAGTGCTAGCAGGAGCTGTGAGCATAAATGTGGCGGCGGAACCGGTTCAATACGCTACGAGTGCGACTTATCAAATGCCTAGTTCAAGAGATAGTTACACCGCGGCTGAGACTGCGGCTTTGTGGACTCAGCTGGAACTAGACGAAGCAGGATTAGAGTCCGTGGTAGGGGATGACAGTGACAGAACACTCACCTTCACCTGTAAATCACCAGGATATTACATTACAGCGGCTGCTAGAGATTTGAATAACGGCGAATATACACTCCAAAATATTGGCCCCAACGGAGAAAGAGCTAAATGGACATACATCGCTAATAATTTTGAGACTATCGGTTGGTCGAGCGGTACAAATGCTTTTAATAATGTTAAAGGAGATGAAGTCACAGGTCTCTCATGTTGGGAACTAACTACTTCTTAGAGCCTCGCTGCCAGAGTATACCCACTGTAAGTTACAAACCCTTTCATACTTCTTATAAATTTCTTAATTATTAGTAATTCTAAAGCCGAGATGTAATCAACTAGGTTTTTTCCAAGAGTAGATTCCCTTGAGATTTTATCTCTAGTTTTCATCAAGCTTTGAATGCTCTCGTAAAGCCTACTTCAACTGTCTTCCTAGTGCTTGACACTAGGATCCACTCTGGAGTTTAGCCTAGCTCTATATATGGATTCTATGGTCAAGCCATAAAATAACGACATTTCGTAATACAACCGTCGGGGGTGACCTATGCGTCAACCCTTGATGTAAATCTTAGAAAACGCAAACACGCAGGTTTGCCACTACAAAAAAACCAAGACTCGGCTCAACCATCTTTAACAAAATAAAAAGATTCCGTATCAAGTACGGAATTTCATGCGTTTAGCGTTATTATTTGGATTAGCTTACTACCGTATGGGCACCTATTAAATATCAATTTTTAATTTCCATAAGGGTGTTATTTTTTGCAAGCTACTGTATAATGTGGTATCTCGTTTGAGGTGTGTGTAAAACTCACGACTTTAAAATAACTAGAAAGGGTATATCTACAATGAAATTGAAAAAGTATTTAGCTATATTGTTAGGATCGTTTACAGTGCTGTCTTTAGCTGGCTGCAAAGGTGGTATCTGGAATCCTAATGGAGTGATTTCGGCTCAAGAAAAAGACTTGTTTATAATAGCTATGGGGCTTATGCTGATAGTTGTTATTCCTGTTATATTCTTGACGCTATGGTTTGCTTGGCGTTACCGCGAGGGTGCGGGTGCTAAGTATGATCCAAGTTGGAGTCATAGTACAAAGCTTGAGATTATATGTTGGGGAATACCTGCTATATTGATATTAGTATTATCAGTAATGGTGTGGAAAACAACTCATTCACTTAGCCCGTATAAGCCGCTAGAGTCTGACAAGAAGCCATTAGAGATTGATGTTGTAGCACTTGATTGGAAGTGGATGTTTATTTATCCTGAGCAAAATATTGCTACAGTGAATTATCTTGAGTTGCCTAAAGATCGTCCAATAAACTTCAAGATTACTTCGGCAGCTCCGATGAACTCGTTCATAATACCAGAGCTTGGTGGTCAGATTTATGCCATGACAGGTATGACTACGCAACTTCACATAATCGCATCTAATATTGGGGAATACCGTGGTTTTTCAGCTAACTACACAGGTACAGGTTTTGCTGAAATGGAGTTCTATGCTCATGTTGTAGATCAAGGTGATTTTGATGGTTGGGTAGATGATGTTAAAAATGGTAGTCATCAAGCATTGACTTGGGATTATTTCTGGAGCGATCTTGTTAAGCAATCTATCGGCAATCCAGCAGCATACTACTCTGATGTTGATGAGAATTTGTTTAGTGATATTGTGATGTCTTACATGATGCCTGACTATAAACCAGGTGATATGGAAAAGATGGGTGATATGAAAATGGCTATGTAGTCATCTACTATAGTTATTTGAAAATTTTAGAAGTTATAAGTAGTACAGTTAAATAGGAGAATAATATGCTAGAAGCATTAATCGGAAAACTAAGTGATCCGCATCTGGTTTTTCCATATCTATACGAGCCTGTTAGCCAACAATTAATCATACTAGTTATGTTTATAGGTATATCAGTCGGCGGTGTGGCATTGGTCGGTGGGCTAACTTACTTTAAAAAGTGGGGATATTTGTGGTGCGAGTGGTTTACTACTATCGACCATAAAAAAATAGGTACGATGTATATCATCGTAGCTTTAGTGATGATGATTCGCGGCTTTGTAGATGCCGCGATGATGAGGACACAGCAAGCGTTAGCTTCTGGCGATAGCACGGGATACTTAATTCCTGAGCATTTTGATCAGATCTTTACAGCTCATGGTGTGATCATGATTTTCTTTGTTGCTATGCCGTTGATCTTTGCACTTATGAATTGGGTTGTGCCACTTCAAATTGGTGCAAGAGATGTAGCTTTCCCTTACATGAACTCTTTGAGTTTTTGGCTTTTCATCGTAGGTGCTATGCTTATAAACATTTCCCTGCTAGTTGGTGATTTTGCTCATGCAGGTTGGTTGGCTTATCCACCATTCTCGGAGGTTACCTATAGTCCAACGGTCGGTACTGATTACTATATATGGGGTTTACAAATCTCTGGTATAGGTTCGCTTATGACGGGTATCAATTTCTTTGTAACGATCATCAAGATGCGTTGTAAAGGTATGACGCTGATGAAAATGCCGGTATTTACATGGACTTCACTATGTGCATCTATATTGGTTATCGCAGCATTCCCAGTTTTGACAGTTACGCTAGGACTGCTTACATTAGACAGATACTTCGGTACTCACTTCTTTACTACTTCAGGTGGTGGAGATCAGATGATGTATGTAAACCTTATATGGATATGGGGTCATCCAGAAGTTTATATTCTTGTGCTTCCTATGTTCGGTGTGTTTTCAGAAGTTACAGCTACATTCTCTAAAAAGCCATTGTTTGGTTATGTGACTATGGTTTGGGCGACTATTGCGATTACGGTATTAGCGTTTGCAGTATGGTTGCATCACTTCTTTACAATGGGAGCCAGTGCGAATGTAAATGCCTTCTTTGGTATTATGACGATGATTATCGCGATACCAACGGGTGTAAAAATCTTTAACTGGTTGTTTACTATGTTTAGGGGTCGTATAGCATTTACTACTCCTATGATGTGGTTAGTTGGCTTTATGATTACATTCTCGGTTGGTGGTATGACAGGTGTACTATTATCAGTACCTGGTGTTGACTTCCAAATGCACAATAGTGTGTTCCTAATTGCTCATTTCCATAATGTGATTATTGGTGGTGTGGTATTTGGTGCCTTTGCAGGTCTTACTTACTGGTTCCCTAAGATCTACGGATTTAAGCTAAATGAACGCCTTGGTAAATACGCATTCTGGTGTTGGTTAGTTGGTTTCTTCGTAGCATTTATGCCTTTGTATGTATTGGGTATGATGGGGATGACTAGAAGACTTTATCATTATGATGCTTCTACAGGCTACCAGTCTTTACTTATAGTTGCTTGGTTTGGTGCTATGATTATTGCTGCAGGTATATTCTGTCAAATACTTCAGATCATCGTAAGTATTCGTGATAGAGATCAAAACCGTGTGGGTGCAGATGCTTGGGGCAGTGGTCGTACGCTAGAGTGGGCTATACCATCGCCAGTTCCTTTCTATAACTTTGCACATGAGCCAGAAGTATCTACACTAGATGCTCATTGGGATCAAAAAGAAAAAGGCTTAGATTATACTAATCAACCTAAAAATGCTGAAAGACCTTATGAAGATATTCACATGCCAAAAAATACATCTGTAGGTGTAATTATAGGTTTGTTTAGTTTTGTATTTGGTTTTGCCATGGTGTGGCATATATGGTGGCTTGCTGCTGTAGGTGTGGTAGGTATGATAGGTACTGTTTTACGCAGATCTTTTGACTATAGTATTGACTACTATGTAAAAGCAAAAGAAGTTAAAGCTATCGAAAGTCAATATAATAAAGCAGGGGAGTTACAATAATGAGTTCAGTAACTACAGATAACAATCATCACGACGATCATCATCACTTTGATGGTTCTAAGAGCGTGTTTGGTTTTTGGATATACATCATGAGTGACTGTGTGCTTTTTGCTACACTGTTTGCTGTTTATGCTGTATTTCACAAGCACACATTTGGTGGAGCGAGTGCTCAAGAGATTTTTAGCTTACCGTATGTGTTTGCAGAGACAATGCTACTACTTGTAAGTAGCTTTACATTTGGCTTAGCGATGCTAAATCGTAATTCTGATAACATTAATCATGTGATTAAGTTTTTATGGGTTACATTTTTTCTAGGTTTAGGCTTTATCATCATGGAAGTTCATGAGTTTTATGAGCTTGCTATGGAAGGTCATACTTGGGCTAGTAGTGCATTTTTGTCATCATTCTTTACTTTGGTTGGTACGCATGGTTTGCATGTATCTATGGGTTTACTATGGATTGTGAGCATGATATTCCAACTTAAAAAGCATGGCATGACACCTATGGCGAAAACTAAGCTAACTTACTTAGGTTTGTTTTGGCATTTCTTAGATATCGTATGGATATTTGTATTCTCAATAGTTTATTTGTTAGGAGCGGTATAGTATGTCAGGTTTATATGATAAAGATACAGGTGCTGCTTACGGCACACACAAGACTTATATAAGAGGTTTTGTATTTTCGGTAATTATTACGACAATAGCATTTGCACTGGTTGGGTTTAAAGTATTTTCACCAATAGTTTTATGTGTTTGTGTTGCTTTACTTGCTTTGATTCAGTTATTTGTACAGCTAGTATACTTCTTGCATTTAAGCACAGATTCAGAATCTCGCTGGAACCTAGTAAGTGCGGTGTTTGCTGTAATGGTAGTGGCAATTATACTTGCTGGTACTCTATGGATCATGTTTGATCTATATACAATGATGATGTAATCATAATTTCTAAATATGTCTATTTTCAAAAAATATTTTCAATTAGCTAAACCAGGTATTATATTTGGTAATTTAATCACTCTTACGGGTGGTTTTTTGCTGGCTACTCATCGTCAAATCGGCTTTGAATATCTTGGTCTTTTCTTCTTTGTAATGATCGGTGTAGCACTGATGGTAGCATCGGGCTGTGTGTTTAATAACTGCTATGACCGTGATATAGACAGCACGATGGCACGCACACAAAAGCGACCGCTTGTAACAGGTGATATATCTTTAGTTATGGCATTGCTTTATGGTTCGGTGCTATTTGTACTAAGCTGTATAGTTTTGTATTTCCTTGTTAATCCACTCACTCTATATATAATCTTGGTTGGGTTTGTGGTGTATGTGGTTATATACACTATCTCAAAAAGACTTACGATACATGCTACTGTGCTAGGTGGTATATCTGGTGCTATCCCGCCTGTAGCGGGTTATACAGCTGTGGTGAATGGCTTAGACTACAATGCTTTGTCATTGTTCTTGATACTGTTCTTTTGGCAGATACCGCACTCTTATGCGATAGCTATGCTATATAGCGATGACTACAAGAAAGTAAACCTACCAATGCTACCTTTAGTAAAAGGCGTTGCTTATACTAAAAAGATTATGCTAGCTTATTTGGTGCTGTTTGTAATCTCATGTAGCTTACCGTACTTGCTAGGAACTGCGGATATGATATCTTTCTTGATATGTATGTTTATGGCAATTTATTGGTCGTATAAGTCTGTTAAGTCGTATCAAAACGATGATGACAGAACTTACGCAAAGACTGTCTTTAAATTTTCAATTATCGTTGTTACTGTAATTAGTCTGACTATTGGTTAGAGGTGTTGCTTAAATTTGTATATCCGTAGCTTTGGGACACATAGGTCCGCTATCTGTAAATATCTTAGTTTCCATCTTGTCTTGAGAGGTAATATTGAAAGACTTTTCACCAACATCATCTACAAGCATATATATGGCTTTATCATTATTGGATAAAGGTATTTTATAATAGTCTGTAACTTGAATACCATCACAGCTTAACTTGGTATCATATAGATTAGTTCTCCAGCGTTTAGTATAACGATGTTTTTCTATTCCGTTTGGAGAGTATAAAAAAGTTTGCTTATCGTTAATATTTCTGCCTATGTATAGCTTGTATATGGATGATAGACATTTTCCATTATCCAAACCAAAGCATAAATCAGTTATTTCCAAATAATAATCTAATTTAGCTTTCTTTATTACCAGTTCTTCATAATTGTGTGCCTTTTTATAATCATCAAATGTCTTGTAGCCTTTGCTGATAACTACATTGCTGCCTACAATTGAGCTAAAATCAGTTGCTATACTTTCAGCTTCACTCCCTGCATTTTCGACATTTATGGAATTTTTTTTAATTTTTATTGTAGCTTCATTATCTTGATTAAATGTGTGTATGGTCTCTTTATATTTTTCAGATGTCGCATACTTACCAATAAGGTTATAGGCATCGGGGAATGGTACTCTCATCTCTTCTTTCTTATCGTTATATTTGAATGATATGGTCTCAGAAGCCGAAGCTAGAGAGGCGCTAAGAAGAAATATTGATATTATAGTATTATATTTTTTGACATTTTTTGACATTTTTTGACCTTTTTTGTTAAAAGTGTTATTGTACTTAAGTTTTATGATTTTCACAAATCAATATTTAGCGTTTTAGCTAAAGCCTTTAGCTTTTTCATGGTTTCAGGGAGTTGTCTTATAGCACCCCATTGGCGTATTAACTGGCGACCTTCATAGGCAGGATAGCCCATCTGACTTTCTCCAGCTGGCACATCTTTTAGCACCCCAGCTTTACCACCAATTTTAGCACCATCTCCGATAGTCAAGTGATCTTTTATACCAGCATTTCCGGCAATCAATACACCGTTGCCAATAGTTACAGATCCTGCGATACCTGCTTGACCGCATATCATACAGCCTTGCCCAATTATTACATTGTGCCCAATTTGAACAAGATTGTCGATTTTGGTATAGTCGCCAATAGTAGTTGAGCCAAACTTAGCATTGTCAATACAGGTTCCAGACCCTATGTCTACATAGTTGCCTATCACGACATTGCCTATATGAGGTATTCTAACTACAGATTTACCATCTTCAGAAGGACGGTAGCCGAAGCCATCACTACCTATATTACACCCAGAGTATAGTCTACAAAAAGCACCTATTTCTGTGCGTTCACGAATATTTACATTTGACCATACAATACAGTGAACACCAATTTTGGCATTATCGTATATAGAGGTATTTGTATAAATAGTAGTGTTGTCACCAATTATTACATTTTTTCCTATATATGTACCTGCTCCGATAGACACATTGTCACCAATACTAGCAGTTGGGTCGATTACAGCACTCGGGTGAATACCGGTTTGCGTAGGATTTGGATGGGCAAATAGCTCAAGGGCTTTTGCCATTGCAAGATCGGCATTTTTGACAATTAGAATAGGCTTGTCGTTTATATCAAGGACTTTATCTCTTAGGTCATCTGTGATGAGTGCAGCACTAGCTTTTGATGCTGCTAGAAGTTTGATATGAGTATCTTTGTTTATAAGAGTAAGCTCATTTTCACTAGCTTGATCGGCGTAGTGTAGTCCTGTTATTGTTATGTCAGCAGGATTTAGAATCTCTGCTCCTATGTAGTCTGCTATGTATTGTAAAGAATGTTTCAAAATATCAACTTTTTGAATTTATGTATAGGTATTTTAACAGATTTTGCGGTATATTAAGAGAGCTTATATAATGAAATGTTGAGCCTGAATAAGTGCTAGTTCATCAGAATCTAGTCTATGCGTGGTTTTAAATATACCATCAAGACAAGTAGTGATATTTTTTAAGGCTAAAGTAAGGGTTCCACCTTTTAGTATATAGCATAAAAACATTGCAGCTGTTATATCGCCAGAGCCACTAACTTTTGGTTTAACGGTGTATTTTTGAGATTCAATATACTCTAAAACCCCGTTTTGATAGACTGCGATACCTGTCTTTGCTTTATCAAAAGATGTGCTAGTAACAACAATAATTTGATTTTTATTGCCAGTTTTTTGGATAAGAGCATCACAGGCTTTAGTTATATCTTCGTAACTTTGTATGGTTGTACCGCTCAATGTAGCAAGCTCAAATAGATTTGGTGTAATGATATCTGCAATGGGAAGTAGATGCTCTAAAAACATCGTAGGATGATCTTTTGATGCAAATATATGTCCAGCATCGTTATGATCATAAAAATCACCAAACACAGGATCACAACAGTACAGAGCTTTTGGATTGCTTTTTTTTAGATCGATAACAGTATCAGCTATAACCTTAGCAACATTTATGTCTCCGATGTAGCCAGACAGTATTGCATCATGTTTGTGAAGAAAATCATTAGCTTTCATACCGTCTATGATTGAGCAAATATCATCAGCACTAAAAAAAGCACCTTTGAAGACACTATATTTGGTATGGTTAGAGAGCTGTACTGTGTATATAGGAGAAACTTCTACACCGAGTCTTTGCATTGGAAATACCGCTGCTTTATTGCCAGCGTAGCCGTAAGCCACATGAGATTGTATAGAGAGTACTTTCGGTGTTTCTTTGACCATAGCGTATTCTATATTCCTAAGTTTGTTCTTATACTTGAAAGTAGGTCAACAGATGATTGTTTATCTCCAATTGTACCTATCTTTATGTAAATGTTAACAGTAGAATTGTTGTATTTGACTATCTCTATACTGTATGGGGTTTGTCCCTCTTTATTAAACATACTTTTTTCTACTTTTATGCTACCTGTTATTTCGGCATTTTTTTCATTTAAAGTACCTTTTATAATGCTATAGTTATTTGTGTTGTTTATGGCTAATTCAGTTGCACTGTATACACTTTTTACACTGGTGTTGTCTATCTGAGCTGAAAATGTACCGCTTGCAAATCTAGCAATAGAGTCGCTTGTAGAGTTCAAATCATCCATCATACTGCTGTTTGGCGAGCAAGCTGATATAGCCAATACAGTAGGTAATACAAACATTATGGGTTTAAGTTTTTTCATGAGCTTTCTTTTTGTAGTGTGGGATGGTTTAGATTTTATAATACATTGATTAGTTTGTAAATTGAGATATGGCTTGTTGCAGGGCTGTCTTATTAAAATAATTATTTCAATAAACTTCTTAATGACCATGAAATAAGGTCTTTAGCCATATTTGAATAGATTTATAATACTTAAATATATTAGTTGATTTACCTGAAATGTCAAAAATGTAAACTTT
>Ga0307934_1002009_pt1 | contig 11431 bp, 11 predicted proteins | sample OrgLakmetageno90_FD_201838 | JGI IMG/M metagenome (GOLD analysis project Ga0307934, IMG submission 201838) | Saline water microbial communities from Organic Lake, Antarctica - #90 | ecosystem: Environmental > Aquatic > Non-marine Saline and Alkaline > Saline | place: Antarctica: Organic Lake... | reverse complement strand
AGCGTTTGAAGTCTCTAGCACACTGATGAAAAATATTTCAGAAATGAGCAAAGACCTCATGGAGCTACACAAACATCTGGAAAATGAGAAAGGTGATAAAAAAGCGAAAACAGTAAACAATACACAAAATAACAACTATTATTCAACAGATGGAAAGCCTCAAAAGGGTGTTAATGATCTTTTGGATGATTTGGATGATAACAAAAAGAAGTAGTTTGAATTTTAATTTTTATAAATAATAATGAACATTCATCTAAATAGAGATGTATCATTAATTTATAGGATTAATAATGTTATATTGCGTCTATAAGACAACAAATTTAATAAACGAAAAAGAGTATATTGGTTTTCATAAGTTCAAAGAAAGTGTTGATGATGGTTATATGGGGTCTGGAAAACTTATAAAAAGAGCTTTGAATCTTTACGGCACTGATTCATTTGATAAAGAAGTAATAGCTATATTTCATGACATCGAAGATGCTAAAGAATATGAAGGACTTTTAGTTGATAAGAAATATGTTAGTAGAAAAGATACTTACAACTTATCTATAGGCGGTGATGTTTGTATTTTGTATGGAGAATCTAATGGGTTTTATGGGAAATCTCATTCTATAGAATCTATAAAAAAAGCTAAAGAAAGTAGAGAAAAAACTATTACCGAAAGAGGGTACTCACAAAAGAATAAATACCATTGTATGGTTGATAACACAGAGTTATATTGTTTATTAGATATTAAAAAATATATAAACAAATGGACATTGTATTCGGTCGTTAGGCATTTATTTTCTGGTGAATTTTCAGTTTCATTTTTCGATAAAGATTTTGAAAATGAAATAAAAGAGTTGTACAACAAAATTAAGAAAGAAGATGAATCCTATAAAAAGATACTTGCAAAAGCTTGTTCTGATAGATTTCTTGGTGTTAAAAAGACAAAAGAACACAGGGATAAAATTGGAGATGGCCATAGAGGCACAAAAAAAGACTGGGTGGCGAATGGAATTAACAAAGACCCACAGAAAATAGAGAAGACAAGACAAAAACATATAGGATCAAAAAGATCAGAATCAGCAAAAGAAAATATGAAATTGGCGCAAAGAAAAATATATGATGATGGGTTTATAAATCCAATTAAAGGTAAATGTGGATACCATAATCCTAAAAATAAAAAAGAATTTGGTTTCTTTTTTGAAGACTCATATCCTGATAATTGGATTAAAGGAAACCCAAAGGCAAAAAAGAAAAACTACTATGATCCAGACACATTAATTTGTAAAAGGTTTGAAGAGAATGAACAACCCATTGGATGGATCAGGGGATTACCAAGAAAATAAAATATGAGCTTTAATAATTCAAAATTTAGACGTATAGCAAGATACTTAGCAAAAGAAACGTGCGCTCCATTCCAGCACGTTTCTTTTGCTATAGATAATAAAGAACTTCTTATGAAGTATCTTTCAAAAAATACTATAAATCTTGAAGTTGAAAATTTTGATCAGTATGAAGTTCCTGAAATATCAGATCAGTATAAAAGAAATCTACTTCTTTTAGGTAAGGTAAAAAATAGAGAATTTACACAATTACAAATGTTGGAATGGATAAAGTGTTCTCTTAACGCAACATATTTTACTAGAAAATATATAAAAATTATATCTTTGGATGATGGTCTAATTAAATTTGATATGTATCCATATCAAGAAGACATGATCAGCCTATTTCAAAATAACCGATACAGCATAGTAGGTACTGGTCGCCAACAGGGTAAGACAACGACTGCCGCAGCTTATATTTTATGGTTTGCTACTTTCCATTCATCAAAACAAGTCGCTGTATTAGCTAACAAGTCAGATCAAGCACAAGAAATCGTTGAAAGGATTCAGATGTCATATGAATATCTTCCGGTTTTTCTTAAACAGGGTGTAACAACATACAACAAACGATCAATGACATTTACAAACCACTCAAAAATATTTTCTGGTGCTTCTACTAAATCATCAATTCGTGGTAAAAGTATTTCTTTAGTATATTGGGACGAGGCCGCACACACAGATAACGATATAGAATTTTACGAATCTGTATTTCCTACAATATCTAGTGGTAAAGATTCAAAGGTTATAATGACATCCACACCAAATGGTGCTAGAGGCTTGTTCTATAAAATTTGGACTGAGTATGAAACCAATGGATATACAAGACTTAAAGTAACATGGGATATGATAACATCTCGTGACGAAGAATGGAAGAGAGAAATGATCGCAGCTACAAGCTACGAACAATTTCTACAAGAACATTGCGTGGTCTTTCGTGGTAGTCAAAAATCTTTGTTAAATGCTGCAACACTTGAAAAATTGGTACATAGAGAACCAGATGAAATAAAAAATGACGTAAAAATATATCATGATGTTGAAGACAATCATATTTATGCAACAATAGTAGATGTTAGTAGAGGATTAGGCCAAGATTTTAGCGCATTTATTGTTTTTGATGTAACAGAAATGCCTTACAGAGTAGTAGCGACATATAGAAATAACAAAATATCACCAGTTCTATATCCTAGCGTTATATTTTCTACGGCTACTCATTACAACAATGCCATGGTTTTAGTTGAGATAAACGATATCGGTGAACAAGTAGCTTCTATTCTATACAACGAATATGAATATGAAGAACTACTAATGACAAAATCTGATAAGAGCAGACAGATAATTTGGTATGGGAATGATTGTAAGCTTGGTGTTAGAACAACTACTGCGGTTAAGTCTGTTGGTTGCTCTAACATTAAAACTCTGATTGAGAATGAAAAGATTGAATTGAATGATAAGACGGTCATTGATGAATTTGGTACGTTTGTTCCTAAAGGAAAAAGCTACGAAGCTGATTCTGGGGCCAATGATGATTTTGCTATGTGTTGTGTTCTCTTTGCATGGGCAACAACACAACAATACTTTAAAGATATGACAGATATCAACACTCGTGTTGAACTTTTGAAAGATAAAGAAAACAACGAACAACTAACCCCGTTTGGATTTATTGAGCGTGATTTTGATCCATCTGATGGGCAAGGTGAAGACGTTACACAAAATCCATTCGGTATAAAGCAAGGGGAAGTTGACAGAAATGATGCATTTTTTGACGGGTTTTAATTTAAGCCGGTCAAATCATAAATAGAATCAGACACAATAAAACAAACCAATTATGAGGTTTTCAAAAAACTATGACTTCTCCAAGTGTAATTTCAAAAGAAAAAGATTTAACCTTTACTATCCAGAGCATTACAACTAATGCTACTGGTTATGTAGGTATGTTTCGTTGGGGGCCAGCTAACGAAATTGTTAGCATTACCACCAATGAAAACGAATTGGTTAAAAGGTTCAGTGAGCCAGATAAACAGACCGCACTATATTTCCTTTCTGCCGCAAACTATATGCTATATGGTGTGCCTTTGGAAGTGGTTCGTGTAGTTGGTACTGGTGCCTTGAACTCGATTGATTCAGTTGCTGATGCAGCTAGTCAAACCCCTATTCTGGTTGAGAATGAATCAACATTTGATCTTCTTACTGATGCATCATTCACCACACAAGTTCCGGCCTTTATTGGTCGTTATGCTGGTGCGCTTTCTAACTCTATTAAAATTTCTGCTGCTGATTCAGCAGGATTTGCTGGTTGGGAATTTGAAGATCAATTTACCTATGCACCAACCAGCGACACATTCAACCTGATCGTAATTGATGAAGATGGTTTGATCACTGGTACTGTTGGTGCTGTAATTGAAAAATACGAACTACTTTCAAAAGTTTTAGGCGCAAAGAAAGTTGATGGTACTAGCGCATATGTGGTCGAAGCCCTTAAAAATCAGTCAAACTACATCTACTGCTATTCCGCAGATGCAATTGAATTTTCTACTGGTTTGTTTGAAGCATCCCTTACAGGTGGTGTAGATGACAACGTACAAACTAATGCCGACTTTGTAACCGCGTTTGATATGTTTGCTAATTCAGAGTCTGTTGACATTGTTCGACTGATGACTTCTGGTGCAGACTCAGCCGCTAAAATTCGCGCTGTTGATGTGTGTGAAGGTCGTGGTGATTCTGTAGCTTTTGTAGCTCCTGATCTTGCTGATGTTTATAATAATTTGACTGCTGTTGCTGATGTTAGAGAATTCTTTAACACCACAATCAACAAAAACACTTCTTATGGATTCGGTGTTGATAACTGGAAACTGGTTAATGACAAATACAATGACACCACCATATGGATTCCTTGTGATTCCGATGCCGCTGGTTTGCATTCTCGTTTGTTTGTTACCGCAGAACCTTGGTTCTCTCCCGCTGGTCTAAACCGTGGACAGTTGAAGAACGTTATCAAGCTTGCATGGTCGCCAAACAAAGCACAACGAGATGTTTTGTACAAAGATGGCATTAACTCTATCATATCATTTCCGGGCGAAGGCACTGTGTTGTTTGGTGATAAGACACTGCTTAAAGCACCTTCTGCCTTTAACCGCATCAACGTTCGTACCTTGTTTATTGTTATTAAACGGGCTATTAGTCGTGCGGCTAGATATCAGTTGTTTGAACTGAACGATCCTATCACACGTTCATTGTTCAGAAATGCGACTAATCAGTATCTTGATAACATCCAAGGTCGCCGTGGCATCTATGAAAAACGTGTAGTTGCTGATGAAACAAACAACACACCACAAGTAATAGACAGTAATGAATTTGTTGGTGATATCTACGTGAAACCCGCTAGATCAATCAACACAATTCGGCTCAACTTTGTTGCTGCTGGAACAGGTGCAGATTTCTCAGAACTTGAAGGCGCGTAAATCTTAAATTGTGTGGGGAATTTTCCCCACACAATTTTCATATAAATAAGTTATATAAGACAAACAATTTATAGGATTATAAAAAAATGGCTACAATTTCCCAATTTAAAGCAGCCCTAAGTGGAGGCGGTGCCAGAAGTAACCGCTTTGAGGTCTTGGTTGAATTTCCTGCATTTGCTGGTGGTTCAGAAGATACTCGAAAAACTCCTTTTTTGGTAAGCTCTACATCTTTGCCTGCTTCTACTCTAGGTACTATTGAACGCCCATTCCGTGGTCGTGCATTAAAACTGGCCGGTGACAGAACATTTGATGAATGGACAGCTTCTTTCGTAAACGACACTAACTTTGCTTTGCGTGATGCGTTTGAACGCTGGCACAATGCTATCAACGGCTATAACTCAAACACTGGTGTAACAAGCCCAGATGATTATATGACCACTGTGAGTGTGTATCAGCTTGATTCACAGGACAACCGTATTAAAGAATATATTTTGAAAATGGCATACCCTAGCAATATCGGGGCAATTGAACTTGGTCAAGACACCAATGATTCTATCGAAGAATTTGAAGTAAGCTTCCAGTTCTCCGACATGACATCAAACACCACAACTTAATCTTGAGACTGGTTCTAAATAGGATTGTGTTGAGACTTAAAAACAATCAACACAATCCAAATTTAATAAGGTGATATACTGATTATGGCCCAAAGACAAGAAATGTTTAGTTGGCTTGATAAGAAATCGTTAGGCGATCAAGACGAAAACAAAAAAACACTATCTAATCAGATTGCTACTGATGACAATGATGGTGCTGTCGTTCTTGAAGATTCTATTAATGAGTTTATTCTCAACTACGATTTTACGTATAACAGCCAAGCGGAGTTAATTAATACTTACAGAGAAGTTTCTAACTATAATGAAGTTGATTTTGCAATTGAAGATATTGTAAATGAGGCTGTTACATTTGGCGATAATGATAGTAATGCTGTTGAGCTTGATCTTTCTTCTATTGACGATGAAATTTTATCTGAAAAGGTAAAAGAATTTGTTTATGAGAGTTGGGAAAAAATTGATAATTTGTTGGACTTGAACACAACCATCCACAGACGATTTAAGTCTTTTTATATTGATGGTCGATTGTCTTATCAAAAAGTTATTGACAAGGCGGGGGTTTCTAATAACGGTCTTCTTAATATCATTCAACTTGATCCACGTTTTGTCACAAAGTTTCGTAACGTAGAATATGACAAAGCAAACCACACAATTCAAGCGGTTGATGAGTATTTCATTTATAATGAAAACATTGCAGAGGCTAACCCAACAGATCAAAAAACAAAACAAAACAAAAACTCTAATTTTAAAGAAGCTTTAAAGCTTAACAAAGAATCTATTACATACATTACATCTGGTATAACGGATAGCAATAGCGGATACGCTATTAGTTGGCTACACAAAGCGATAAAGCCTGCTAACCAACTACGTATGATGGAAAACGCACTTGTTGTGTATCGTATTACTCGCGCACCGGAGCGTAGAGTTTTTTATGTCGATACATCTGGCATGACAAAGACAAAAGCAGAACAATATCTAAAGAACCTGAAAGCTAATTACAGAAATCGTATGTCTTACGATCCAGATTCAGGAAGCTTTAAAGATTCACGTCACTTGATGACGATGCAAGAAGATTATTGGATGCCTAGAAATGCATCCACAGGCAAGGGTACAGAGGTTGACACGCTTCCCGGTGGCCAAAACCTTGGGGACATAGAAGATGTCGTCTATTTCCTGAAACGCTTGTACAAGGCTCTTAACATCCCTATATCGCGCCTTGAAGCTGACTCTATCGTTAGCCTTGGCAGAAACACAGAAATTAATCGTGATGAGCTTAAATTCGGAAAGTTTGTAACCAAAGTTAAGAAACGTTTCAACATGATGTTTCTTGATCTTCTACGAACTGAACTTATTCTTACCAAAGTAATTACAGGTAAGGAATGGGATAAAATAAAGAATCAGATCAAATTTGTTTATTCACAAGACATGTATCTTGAAGAACAAAAGAAATTTGAAATGATGCGTGATCGTCTTGAGCTTCTAAATGAACTTAACGATTACGTAGGCAAGTATTTCTCTCACGATTATATTAGACGACAAATTCTTAAACAATCTGATGAAGAGATTGAAGAACAAGATAAGATTATTGAAGAAGAAAAAAATAACAAACAATACAATCCTGATGAAGAAGATCAGGGTAGATTTTAAACCAATTTATAGAAAGCAACTAGAGGAAGTGTACCATGAACACAGAACAACAATTCGTTGATCTTATTAAAGAAGGCAAAGTTGCTGACGCTATGCAACTTATTAAAACAGCATTAACCGAAATGGCTGGTGTTAGTATTGTTCAAACTAAATTTGATGTTGCAGAAGCTTGTGGCATGAAAAAGTCTATGAAAGAAGAAGATGACGACATGGACATGGAAGATGAAGAAGACGAAGATGATGAAATGAAAGAAAAGAAAAAAGGAATGGAAGCAGAAGGTAAAAAAATGGTAGATAAGATGCAGAAAGCACCTACTATGAAAGAAGGCTATGGTAAGAAGAAAAAGTCTATGAAAGAAGAAGACATGGACATGGAAGATGATGAAATGAAAGAAATGAAAAAGATGAAGAAATAAGGACTCATCATGTCAGAACAACAAACACAAGAAGAATTGGACGAAGCTACTAAAAAGACTCGGGTCGATTCAAAAGGAAAGAAAACAAAAAGAGTTAAATGTGCGCCGGGTTTTAAGTTAAAACCCAATGGTTTAAGTTGCATGAAGATGACCGGTTCTGAAAAAGCCAGTAGAAAAAAAGCTGCTAAGAAATCAGTTAAAACTCGCAAGGGAAAATCTCAGGCTGGTAGCAATCGCAAGAGAGCTAAGGCTATAAAGAAACGCAAGGGTTTGGGTCTTAGTTAAACCTTATTAAAAGGATTATTTAACAATGAAAACAAAATCTGTAGAGAAGCAAGATGATTAAAACATTTTCTGACTATGTTTCTGATAATATTAATCTAGAGGAAAGCTTGAAAGGTCAAGATCAAATAAAGCTCTTTCAATCTGTCCTTAAAGCTCGTGATATAGAAGTTAAGTTTATACCCACTTATAACAGTGAGGATTATACTATGAAGGTCAGAGCAAAGTCAGTCGATAAAAATAAAGTGTTTAACCTCTACATTCGTGACATTCAACTAACAAATATTAGTCAATCAATGAATGTGGATTTTTAAAGGACAATAATAATGACAGTCAAACTTTTAATGGAAAACTCTTATGAAGTTGAAAATCTAACAGAGGAAACTGAAAACGGAAAAGAGCTTTTCATTCAAGGAATATTTGCCCAAGCCCAAGTAAAAAATGGCAATGGTCGATATTATGAGAAAGATGTTTTGGAACAGGCTGTTGAAAAATACAACGAAAAGTTTATTTCAAAGCGTAGAGCATTGGGTGAATTGAATCATCCTGATAGACCATTTGCTGATCCAGCCAAAGCCGCTATCCTAATCAATGAACTTAAATGGGATGGTAACAACGTAATTGGTAAAGCAAAAGTGTTAAACACTCCAAAAGGTCAGATCATTAAAGGTCTTATGGAAGGTGGTTTTAACATGGGTGTGTCTACTCGTGGACTTGGTTCGCTAAGTGAACGTAATGGCATGAAGTACGTTAATAAGGATTATATGATGACAGCCGTTGATTGTGTTGATCAACCTTCCGGCCCTGATTGTTATGTAAGCCCTCTAGTAGAATCTTCATGGGTTAATAAGAATGGAGTTTGGATTCCTGCTGTCCAAGAGGATGGCATTGCTATTGATGAAGGGCTTTTTTTAGAGAAATTAGAGCAGTATATTCGATTTAGAGTAAAAAATCAATAGTTTGAATTAAAAGTATTATAAATAGAATTACAATGATTAGAGAAACGAGGTTTTAATATGAATGATCATGTAAAAGCCCTCTTCGAAGGCCAAGAGCTTTCAGAGGATTTCAAACAAAAAGCAAGTGCGATTATCGAGTCTATGCTGTCTGAAAAAGAAGCTGAAATTCGTGAATCCATTGTTGGTGAACAGACCACTTTGTTTGAATCACAAGTCGAAGAAAAAACAAGTGAGCTTGAATCACTGTCTGAGGCATATGTAACCGAAGAGGTTCTGCCTACCATTAGTAAGTATCTTACCGCTGCTGTAAATGAATGGCAAGAAGAAAATGCTATTGCTATTGAGTCCGGTGTAAAAGTTGAATTGGCTGAATCTTTCTTGAAAGGTTTTGTTGGTCTGGCAGAAGCACACAATCTGTCTGTACCAGAAGGGTCTGATAGCATTGTTGAGAAGACGCAGAAAGACTTTGAGCAAGTTAAATCAAAACTCGATAGTCTGACTGAAAAGAATGTTGAATTGAAAGAAGCTCTTGATGAACAAACTCGGTCTATCGTTATCGCTCGTGTATGTTCTGATCTGACTGAAAGCCAGAAAGAAAAGTTTACTACTTATTCTGAGTCTCTGCAATTCAAAACACAAGATCAGTTTGAATCTGCTGTATCTCAATTGAAAGAATCTTATTTCCCTAAGACTGGCGATAAGAAAGTTGAGGAAGATGAGCAAGAAAAAATTCTTGAAAATCAGGATTTGAATGAAAAAGATGAGACTCATGAGAGTGCTTGGCTGAAAAGTTTTGTTGGTCAGCTTTAATTAGAACATAGACTTATATAAATACAATTAATAACTTTACAAAGAAAGGTAGGATTAAACAATGAGTAAGCTACTTAAAGAAGCTGTAGACAAAGTAATGAATGACGAGAAAGCGCCGGTCATCAATGATAATTATCGTCGTCAGGTTACAGAATCTGTTATCGAAAACCAAATCAGATACAATCAGGGTATGAACGAATCTGAAACCCCGACTAACCAAACAGGTGGCGTTGCTAACTTTGATCCTATTCTGATCAAAATGGTTCGTCGCTCCATGCCTAAGCTGATGGCTTTTGACTTGACCGGTGTACAATCAATGACTGGACCTACTGGTTCGATCTTTGCAATGCGCGCACGTTACAACACTCAGACTGGCACAGAAGCTTTGTTTGATGAAGCTAATACCGCATTCTCTGGTGCAGGCGCACAAGCTGGTGATACCTCTGGCTTCGCAGTTGATGCATTTGGCGTAGATGATCCCGATGTTGCAACTGCTACTGGTACTGGTATGAGCACCGCCAATGCTCAGCTTCTGGGTACTGATAGTGGTGATGCTTGGAACGAAATGGCATTCAGCATTGAACGTACTGACGTTTCTGTAAAAAGCCGTAAATTGAAAGCTCAGTTCTCTCGTGAACTGGCTTACGATTTGAAAAACATCCACAACATGGATGCTGAAACTGAACTTGCAAACATTTTGTCAACAGAAATCACTGCCGAAATTGACCGTGAAATCCTGCGTACAATCAACGTTGCTGCTGTTCTTGGCGCTCAAAGTGCTGCTGTACCGGGTCTGTTCGATCTGGCTGCTGACAGTGACGGTCGTTGGTTGGTTGAAAAGTTCAAAGGTCTGTTGTTCCAAATCGAACTGGAAGCAAACCGTGTAGCTATCGAAACCCGCCGTGGTCGTGCTAACCGTGTTATCTGTAGCTCTAACGTAGCATCTGCTTTGAACATGGCTGGTGTACTTGACTACAATCCTGCTTTGGCATCAAACATGAACGTTGATCCGACTGCTGGCACATACGCTGGTATTCTGATGGGCAAGTATCAGGTTTATATTGATCCTTATGCTGGTCGTGATTACGTGACTGTAGGTTATAAAGGCGATAACTCATGGGATGCTGGTATCTTTTACTGCCCATACTTGCCGCTTGAAATGTACCGCGCAGTTGGTGAAGACAGCTTTGCACCTAAGATCGGTTTTGCGAGTCGCTACGGCATCATTGCGAATCCATATGAGCATAATGACGCTTCTGGCGCTCGTGCTGGTAAAGGTCTTGGACAAGGCGAGAACCGCTACTACAGGAAGTTCGCAGTAGCAAGTCTGACTGGCTAATCAAGTAAGTTAGAAGAAAACAAAAAAGGGAACCAAATTGGTTCCCTTTTTTCATGCCTCGATTTTATATTTTATAGAACCCGCATCGTACATAATTGTGTATCCATGCATGTTCATATTCTCTTTTTCTGTTAGTTGTTCATCAAACCTTTCTAATACATTTTCTAGTTTATGCTTCATGAAAGCCTTTCTTGAATATCTTTCCAGTCCCTTAAAGTAATGATAATTCGGTTCTGTAACTCCAAACATTTCAAATCCATACTTTTCATAAACATTTCCGTGTGAGTAGTCCAAACTTGCGAAGGTTTCTATGACACTCCATACATTGTTCCTTTGAAAGTGTGTGAGAAGCTTAGAGAAGCCCCCTACTACGTTCTTTGATGTTGCATAGCGTACTAGGTCATACTGGTCAGAAGTCTTTCCTGTGAGCTTCTTAAAGCTGATACAAGCCACAAGTTCACCATTGAATACCAACCCATAATTAACTTTTGAATCATTGTACCCTTGTACGTGTGTTTCTGTGTAAAATTCCCTAGCTGTAC
>Ga0307934_1002008_pt1 | contig 11434 bp, 23 predicted proteins | sample OrgLakmetageno90_FD_201838 | JGI IMG/M metagenome (GOLD analysis project Ga0307934, IMG submission 201838) | Saline water microbial communities from Organic Lake, Antarctica - #90 | ecosystem: Environmental > Aquatic > Non-marine Saline and Alkaline > Saline | place: Antarctica: Organic Lake... | reverse complement strand
GCTGAATGTCAGTTGCCATGTCATTTGCCCTAATCAATTAACCATGTACACAGGATACCCGGCACTGGACCTGCTAAATCTCCGCTACTTGAACGCTGATGAGCGCCATATCCATTTCGCGCCTTTGAGGGCACTGGCTCAAATCTCACCCTGGGCAGTGCCCGAATATCGGCACACCTCATGAGTCAGGCATGCAGATACCAGACAGGTGATTGATTAAGCCGTGAATCCCGGTACAGTTTTCGCCAGCTGCGACTTACGCCAGCGACGAAAAGGATATACCTGACGCCCGGCGACCTCTTGAGTCAGGTACAAGGTGCGATCGGCATACCTTTTGACCAGCCACGTTTTAGCGGCATTGTAGGGGTCTGGGTAACGGGTAACCTGTGCCATGAAACCTCCATTATGCGTTTAAGGTTATAAAGAATTGGTGGATGCGGCAATAACACCCATCCCAATTGAGTGATCACGGCTACCAATGGTGCCGTGCTGTCAGTCATAGGGCTGTACCCTTCATACACAGCCACCACCCTATTAGGGCAGCAGCATCTATAAATCCGCCTTAGTGGTAGCTTGAACAGTATTTCGCCTCGTACACCCTGGCACCAGCAACAACCTTGTACTCAAGAGGTACGGCACTGGAAAAGCTGTTTAAGCTCACCGCCCCGTTATTCCATTGCCGAGAAAACTCGCCACTCACAAAGCGACCAACGCAAGGCGTTGTCTTGCCGCCCAAAGAGCCACCGCTATCCGAAGAATCGCCAGCAATCCCTCTGAGCGTGACCGTTGCCTTACCCTTAAAGCCGACGCATTGAAAAAAATCGACGTTTGTTTGGTCATATCCCCAACTGGAGTAAAGGACATCACCCACCTGAAGCGCTGCGAATGACGCAACATCCTCATTGGCGATAGCAGTCTTACGTTCCTGCTTGGCAACCGCCTTTTGATAAATTGACCTGACGTGCCCGGATGCTTCAGCTATGGCTAACTCCCGAGACTTGTAATAGTAGATTCGATTGTCGTATGGCTTCGTTCCCCGGCCTGCAAAATCAACCAGGCAATAGGCATCGTCAGATACGCGGGGAAGTGGCCAGATATACGCCTCAAAGTTCAGAGCCTGCAAGACAGACCTGGGCAGGCCCAGATCATCAGCTGTCAGCCCTATGCTCTCGCCCGGAGTAAAGCTCTCTCGCTTCTCTTTTAGCTTTGCAGCGGCAGCCTCTTTTACCTGTACGGGCAAGTCCATCCAGCTTTCAGTCTGTGTGTGCTCTTGGGAGTAGGTAGTCATTACTGTGCTCCTGCTATCAGTTAATATCTTCTAAGTGAGATACAAGGCCGTCAAAATCTTCAGATGGGCCAAGCACCGAGGCGAGAGCAAAAACCTGGAATCTATCTACTCCATGGTCTTCAGCCAAATTGACCAGATATGCCTTGCGCGTTTCAAACCCAAGTTCTTGATATTCAGTTAGCGCGGCCATGAGGTCGTTCCTCTTCAATGAATGATGAAGCCATCATAGAGCAGGGTGTGTTACCGGAATCCTTGGTGCTTGAACGCTCACTAGCGCCATATCCGCTTTCGCGCCGAACAGCCCAATCCAGAAAGGGGGCGAACCCCCTATGGCCAGAACTAAGGATTCAGGCCGCCCGGTGCTCTGCCAGATCGTAGAATTCGTCAAAGACTGCGTTATGTGCCACGTTCACGTCATCTTCCAGGCAATCGTCCATGCCATTTAGCCGTGGGTCGCCTAAGTGACCGTAGAAGCCCCAGCAGGAATCAACGTCTTCCTCGACCGTTACCCATTCCTCATCGAGCGGGTTGAATGCCTCTTTCTTTACTACGAAGCCCCATACGTCTCCACGCAGGAAGGTGTCATAGGTCTCAACTTCTCCTTTTCAATCGCTTCCAGCCAAAGTGATCTCGAATCTGCTTGTGGCTCGCGTATATGAAACCAACCTGACCGCTATCCCAGGGACAGCTGAATGGACCAGTGCTTATGGTGATACCGCCATGGTCGTACAGGTATAAAGGTAGGGTGACGTAATGCTTGGCCAGTTCACGGTCGACAATGCCATCGACAAACTCATCGAGGGACTTCAGGTTCCCAAGGTGGCTGGAGCCAGAAAGCAACTGATAGAAGGCATCTGACCGACGCTCTAGCCTGTCTGCAAAGCCGAGGTTCACCTCTTCAATAAGCTCTATGTGGAACTCACTTGGGTTTACGTCAGGCTGTTCATGGCCAAGGTTGTACCGGTTGTGCCAACAAGCCATAGAGCCTAACCAGCCGTCCCATTCATCCAGGATGTTTCCTTCATGCTGGTCACTTTGAATTTCAGCAATCTTTCGAGTCGGTACAAACTGGATAGTCCCAGCGACCACAATATAGGGGCGTCCGAGATCAGATTGTTCCAGTGTCTCGAAGGCTTTAAGTTCCAGCTTAGTGATTATGCGCACGCTCATCGTTGTTCCCCTGTTCAGCTAACCGATTCGTTTAACGAATGCACCTAGGATAAGAGGGAATGGCCGGGCTGAACCTGCGACGCTTGCTCGCCCACTAGCGCCATATCCGCTTTCGCGCCGATCTATTCTTCTAGCTGGGTGCTAGAAAGGGGGGAGGGCATTGCAAGGTGCCGTCACTGGCACCTGCAAATGACAATGGGGTACCTCAGTCGCCTGCCCTGGAAAACTCCAGCAGACGGACATAACGAATGCAATCAGCTGCCCCACGGCCCACGTTCAATACCCGGCCACCACCGTTGTAGTAGTAGTCGGTGATAATGGGTACATTACCTCGGATCGAGGTATCCAGTGATTCAGCCGCCGACATACGGCTATCGGGCGCGGCAGTGTGGTAGACGCGCAGCGACCAGTGCCGCTCTTTCAAATCCGCAGGCACCTGCATCAAAGAGCCGAGCATCACAGCGTATTCAACAGACCCTGCCACCACACCTTCCTCCACTTCGTCATCGAGCAAGGTCACGCCATGGCCATACGGGGAGTGAATAGCACCGGCCTTCTGCTCGACATAACTCGCATCGAGAGTGAAGTACAAACCGCTATCTTCCTCTTGCAACAGCACCTGCTCCAACATATCGCCATCCGGCATCGTGATGTTCACGACCTTGATTTCCTGCGCTCTCATAGTTCAATCCCAGCCTTTAATTGAGTGGGGCCATGGCATTGCCTATGGCCATGTCGGGTGATTGTTATGCCGTCGCCTCATACACCAACATCACTGCGTCGAACCGCGTGCGGGCAGGGCCAAACGAAGCGTCGCCTTTTTCAGCCATATAGGTGCCATTACCACCAATAATGTAGCAGTACCGCTCACCACCAATCAGGCACCACCATCGCCCTTCTGCATCGTCGTCACGGGCAAACGTCAACCCATCGAGCACCAAAACACCTGTCCGGTCAGTCTTCATTTTAGATTTTCCCATTCTTGGCAAATGAATAAACCTCAGCGCCGCCAACGATCAAGTGATCCAGCACCTTAACGTCAATTGTCTTCAGAGCCTCTACCAGCATGCGAGTGATTTTATGGTCTGCTCCGCTTGGTGAAAGGGTCTGTGCTGGGTGGTTGTGGAAAATCACGCAGGCACTGGCAGATTCCGTGATAGCAGACTTAACTACCTCGCGGGGATACACGGCGGCGCCGTCAATGGTTCCAAATGACAGCTCTTGAAAGGTAAGTACATGGTGCGCAGTATCGAGCCATACCACACCAAAGACCTCACGATCTTGATGGGCATACCGGCGCACAAGCCACTCATTCAAAATCAATTCAGCATCGTCTGCACCAGCGATTTGTACAAATTTGCGTTCGTTCATTTCCCACACCAATTCAGAAGCCAGGGTTAACACCTGCTCTGCGGTCATACCCTTCGGCAATTTAACGGTACTCTTGCGAACACGGTGCTTGATCTTGCGATAGCTCGTACCGACCTCTTGCACACCGTTTAACGACAATTGATCCGATAACATGGAAACCTCCTAGTGGTATCAACGCGCTGGTATTCGTAACCAGCAACCTATGAACACAGGATACCCAGCACCTCCATGGCTGAATCTCTGGTGTTTGCCCGCTCACTAGCGCCATATTCCTTTCTTGCGCCAATAGATCGGGTGGGTTGATTAACGGTAGGGGCTGGTGTGACTAAAAAGTGAATGCCCCTTCGCTCCGGGGCATGAGTACCTGGGTGCTGGGTTGAGTAGTATCAGGCAGCCTCGATTAAAAACTCAGGCCCATCCCCTTCAGCAAACCAGGCTGTCTCGACGGCATTGGTACCGGCCTGACCGTTGATCAATAGGCTCGCCGATTGCCACTTGTCCCTAACCCTGCAAACAGATTTCAGGTACACCCTGCCGTCAATGCTTAGATGCCACTTAACTAAAATATGCCCGCCACGGCTCGTTCTCAGTCGATCGGTCGCATACAAGCCATACCGGTTACCAGAGACGTAGCCGGCGACCTTGGTTTTGAGCCCGGCGGCCTTCAATGCCCCATCCACACTCGCAAGGTAGGCAGGGGCTGTATGGGTAAAATCATCATGCTGCATGGGTTTCACCTCCGATCACGGTCGCGCCCGTCATAGCTGCATAGCGCTCTGCATGGGCATTGGCTTCTTCCAGTGTGCTGGCCGGCTTACGTCCCAAACCTCGCGATACACTGCCAGCGTGGGACACCACCTCCCAGGTAAAGCCGTGGGTTTCCAGCGCCCAGTTGTTATCCATGGCAGCACTGAATATCGAGGCTAACTGCCCGGTTTGCTTGTGCCGGTATTGCTGGTGCTTGACGACTTCTACTGAATGGGCCATTCCAATCTCCAAGTTCATTGCTTATTGGCGGTATTGCGCGATGTCGGCATAGGGGTAAACGTGCTTGTCATTCACCTTGTCCGCTGGCACTTCAAACCAGTCAGCTACAGGGTGTTCGCTGCAAATCTCGACCTTGGGTGGGTTGAGCCGAACCGTTTCGTGAGCGACAAAGCGGTTGTCGTGAACATCTACCGGAACGCTCTCGGTGAAGTGGTAACGGACTTCACGAAACATGATGTCGTCGCCCTGCTGAGCAAGGTGCAAACCATCAACCTCGGCAACGTGGTAGTAAGTGTGTTTTTCCAGCTCTACATAAGCGATTAACATGGTGATTCACTCCCGGTTCGTTTCTGAACAATGAAGTCATCATAAGGTAGGAAGGAGAATGCTGATTTCTGATGTTTGGCCGCTCAGTAGCGCCATATTTCTTACTGCGCCATCAATGCCTATGGGCTTACTGTGATTGAACGGCAGCAACGCCGGGGAAGGGGAGTGAGCCAGTGCTAGGCACCAGCACGCACCTGCGGCCTCCATTTGCTCAACGGTCACACCATCCATGCTCCGTTGAGTCCAAGACGCGAACGCCCGGCTCGGCGGTCTGAACCTTGCCGCCACTGCCCAGATACTCCTCGACCAGATCGAATTCCTCGTGAACTGTTGAAGTAGCCATAGTCATTTCCTTGTTAAAAGTGGGGTGAATTAGACCGCTTCGCGGTAAAACACCTCTATGCTGTCATCGCGCCATTCAGGCCCTTGGTGCCAGCTCACAAGGAATGACTCAGGCGCGTACAGTTCTTTGAATTCTTTGATAGCCTTGGCATGGGTGCGTCTTTTAACGCTCACCCATGCTTTCTTGGTGCGAGCGTCGTCCTTCCACTGAGCCATCATCCGAGAGACCGGGATATACCAGCCAAAGCAGCTGTCGTTGTTGGCCAGACGTTCCATTTCCGCCCGTGCCGGCAACTCTTTGATGTTGTGGTGACGAATACAGACCTTTGCCTTACTCATGCCGAACCTCCCAATGCCATCTACTGAATCAATAAAGACACTGTAACGTCCAGAGGGAATGGCTGATCACTGCTCCCTGACTGCTCAACGAGCGCCATATCCCTTTTAGCGCCAAGACTCTCTCCAGTTAATTTCAGATGTGCAGCAAACTCATCGAGCGACAGGATGCAAACACGCCATAGTGTGTTCTGGTGAATTGAAATACCGGGAATCCTGAAACAGCACCACAGCATGTAGTGCTATTGATGGAAGTGTGGGGGCATGAGAACACCCCGTTAGCAGTCTTCCAAACCGATTGGCGCCATTCGTGCCAGCACTAAGGCGCACCGCGCTTTTAGCACTCGCCGCGTCCAGGTCTCGACTAAAGTAGCGAGCAGTTCATCGTTTTCAAGTGGTGCCACTTCCGACAGGTTGGCTCGATTAAGTGCATACGCCTGGTGGGCTTGCTCGTACTCGTATTCTAATTCTTCAATCGTCATATCCAGACCAATCTGTTGGTTTGATGCTGCCATGCTACTCCCCTCCTGTACTTGTCCGCCGAATCAGGCGCTTACATTTAAAACGGGTGGTCCAGGCAGGGCAGTTGAATCGTTCGTCGGTTTTCTATATCCGGCTTGATCATACCAAGCACCCTTGTCCATTCTCTTAGAATTTATGGTTCTGGACGAAACCATAGGACGATGCTTTAACTCTATTTATAGATTTAAGCACATCATTCCAGGTAGTGCTATTCTCTGATTTTTGCACGAAAAATCGCTTCCTCCAGCTGCAAAAACTATCTTCTGTTTCTGTTTTTGGAAAACGTATCATAATGGTGCTTGCGCATGTAACAGTAACGCCAGTCAAAGAAGAAAGCTCACTTAAAACATTGCCGCATATAGCATCAAGTTCTTTTTCTGATCCAGAGAATCTGCTATCCGATATTTGTTCAAATAGTAATGTTCTCATGATGCAACCTCCTAAAAGGTTCTTGATTCAAGGGAGTCTGAACCGCTCAGAGATCCCTAAATACTGTCTTTTTAACTTCCAAATGCCTGCCCTTAAAATTGAAATTTTTGCAAAGCAACATCACCCTGCTGGACCGCGCAGTAAACATCCTGGCTGTCCAAACCTTGCTCATCAATCAACCGGGCCGCCAAGGCATCCTGCTGAATGCGCCCGGAGTCGTCAGAAATCTGCTGTCCAGTAACAACAGCCCCTGTGTTAATGTCTCGAATCATTACCAGCATGTCGCACACCTTTGGTCGCGCCCGGCGAAGCGGGCGGGCTATGGTCGGATATCGTTCGTTCAGAGCGATACATCTAAACCGGTGACTTCTGTGAAGACCGACGCCAGAGTGTCCCCATAAATGCCTGACAGGCTTTCAACAACAACACGCTTACCCATATAGCCATTGGCCGCTGACGGGTTCGTGCCCTTGATGAATTCGATGTCGTACAGATCCATGACATTCAGCACGATCGAAACCACGTTGATTCCACGCTGGGCAAACCGTACCGGCAAGCGGAAGGACAGGTTAGGCGTGTCCTTGCTGCTGGAATAGTTAATGTCTTTCGCTCCAGTCATCACTTTGAACTTATTGCCACCCAGCTGAGCCAGTATCTCGGTGCATTGAATTCTGAGTATGTCTTTGTCCATGGTTCCTGCCTCTTCTCGGTAGGTGTAGGCGGTGGTAGGCACCGGCCTGCTGAATCAATGGATCCACTATAGCGATGGGAGGCACCGACAAATCTCAACTTCCTGAACGCTGTGAGCACCATATTCCTTTTCGCGCCATCGATGCCCATACCCGCTTCACAGCAGAGGCACCTGCCAGTCAACCTCATCGGGGTCATCTGTCATCGAATCGATGCCAACCGGGCCGCAGATCGGCTCATTAATGATCGACTCCATCCACACCGGATGGACAACCACACCGATTCCACGGCGCTCGCGTATCATGTTTGGCGCATTAGTCGCGGTTAAGTAGCCTCGATCAGCGGTAAAGGTAAACGCTTCATCGGGCAGCTCTTGCGCCTGCTCCTTCGTAACAGCAACGTAGGTCATCAGGGGATTGATACTCCTGTAGGCATTGCGATCAAGCGCAGGCACGAAAAATACTGGGGTTGATGTCCACTACCCCCTGTCCAGACAATCAACACCGGCTCCGTTAAAAGCACAGTGCCGTCTGCTCGGATAGATCCACGGGCAACTCCAAGGAGACAGATGAACAATGGGTTTCAAATTCCGCCCGGATAATGTCACGCACAAAGTATCGATTGATGTGCACGCCCTCTGCCATGGCACTCTGCAAGCTGGACTCTACAAAATCGGCCACCTGGGCAGTCACATCCGAAGCACCGGCCACTGAAAGCCGTTGCGCTAACTGGTTGCGCTTTTCGTGCAAGACCTGGCTGTTGGATACGAACAAGTCAAAGCTCCAAACAGCGAAGTCGACCGCCTTTGATGAAGCCAAATAGGCCTGCTCCTGCGATACAGAGTCGAGAATACACAGCGTCGTTTCGATAGAGGCCCCGCTGAATGTATCTTTTGAAAAAAACCCATCCCCATTCATGAATTCCGAACTATTAGTAACGGCCTTGCCGTAGAGTGTCCGAGATAAAGTGGCCTCGGCGTCATACTGGGTCCAACCCGTCGGCGTGACCGCTATCAGCCTGCCATACTCGCTCAGGAACTTTTGGGCATGCAGAATGTGTTTAATGTATTCCTGCCCTTTGAATGGCGGGTTCATCAGGATCAGATCGTATATAGGGTCTGGAGTTACCTTTAGGAAATCCGCTTCTGTAACATCCCAGCGCTCCTCACACAGCGCCACATTCAACGGATCTATGTCATAGCCATCCAGCTCAAAGCTGATACCACCGCGCTCGGCAAAGGCTGAAAAATATTCCGCCAGAGACCCGGTACCCATGCTGGGCTCAAGCACCCGCAACGGGCGTTCACCCGGGAACAGGTCGTCAATAGGGGTGGAGGTCTCAATCGCTTGCCAGACATATTCAGGCGTCGGATAGAGCTGGAACCTATTCAGTGTACGGGTACCGCACTCAAGCACCCGGTCGATCTTGCCTTGCGGTGCCTGGTCAAAGTAAAACACCTGGTCAGCGGTAGACCATGTACCACCAATGCGATTGATGATGCTTTTAACCTTGGCGTAGCACTTAGGGTCGAGCCTGGGAACCACTGAGACTGACTTGGCCGCAGAATCGACGCGGAGACCTTCTGTAAACACATCAGCGACATTAAACGTTGAACTGGACATAAATACCTCGATACCGGTTAACTCAAGACTTTGCAGACAGCAGAGCATCACGCGCTGCCCACCAATGAGGCCACTATATCGAGGGGGAGGGAGGTCTGATCTCGGTTCCCTGAATGCTTAATAGCGCCATATTCCTTGTGCGCCACTACAACCCAGAGCGGTAAACCCATACCCGGATCGACCGGGCAGGGCTGTTGGATGCGGCTATCTCGCGCCTGGAGCCATCAGCAGTGCCTGCAGAATATAAAGAGTGCTCTAAGGGCTATTTAGATCAAACATAAGGTGGGGTATCGTCCTGGTATAAACTCCAGTCTAGTGGTCGTCATCGCCCACCCGGCTAGTTGAATTAGGCTACCGCCTCGGCCACCAGCACCTTTGCCTGGTCGATCAGCTTCTGTGCTTCATCGCCCTTCTTTTTCGCCCAGCGTGTCACCGCACCGTTGGGGCTTTCATCGGTCGCCTTGCCGCTACAGGCCACCATTGCCTTATATAAATCAGCGGCCTGGCGCTTCACTGGGCTGCGCGGCCAGATCGAAGTGTCGTAACGGCCGTAACCGAGGCAGATCCGTTCGCTATATCGCCGCCATAACATCCAGCGTAACTCGATCAGCTCAATCAATAGATGTCTGTTCTGTTCCCAGACCGTCTTTTTAGCAAGCACCTGCCCACTGTCGCCCGCGCCAAAGTGAGTAACCCACTCTGATCCAACAGCCATGACCCATCGTTTCTTGTCGTTCTTTATCCAGAAGACATTTTTAATTAATGTTCCGCACAGGTGGCAGCAATCACCGGTATAAAGTGTTTTAACGGCGTGATAACCAGCCGGGAAGTTGAACACCGCCATCTCCGAACCCTTATCGGTACCAGCGTCAACGTTGGTCATACCGTAATTTCAATTGCGAGCCAATCCCCTCCTGGAGTGCCCAGAAATTCGAGATTGGCCTTAACAGCTTGTCTGCAACTCATAGCGGCCTCCATTAAGTGACCAATAGGAAGAGGGCCCGCAGAGCGAGCCGAAAGGAGAATCAGTCGAGGAAGCGCAGGATAGTCGGCCCTTCTGGGTGACCCTGATATAGATAGTCAGTCAATAGCTCCTGTTGACCCACCAGAAACGCGAGGCCGCTGTCATTGTCTTTGGCATGCTCATCCCAGGCAAGGTGATTGATGGCGAGAATAAATGTAGCAAGGCTCGCGCCTTCAGCTGTCATATCACCATCGAAGTGATTGTTTGTGTTTGTCACCTGAAAGCGGCAGAGATTGGTCAGAACCCGAGCAACGCCCCCGCTGGAAGTCGTTAACAGCGAGTAGTAGATAGCGCTGCCTTGGACGTGCTCGCGCATCGCGGCCAGATGAGCCTGCTCAATAGCCAAGGCAAGGTTGCCGTAGGTGCGTAAGAAGGTATCGTCTGTATTCATGGCTGTAAGTGTGGCAGTAATCAGGCTTTCGCGTTGTGCAGTCATGGTAATTCTCCTGCTGAGTGATTGTCGAAACCATGAGTACACAATAAGGCAGGAAGGCTGGCGCTGATCTTGGGTGTCTGGCCGCTTAGTAGCGCCATATTCTCTTTTTTGCGCCCAAGTTCACCAAGCATCTTTGGTAAGGACCGCAGTGGTGGCAAAGCCAGGTTGTAGCTAAAAAGCTTAAAAAATAATCAATTGAAAAAATACCCCAGGATCGGGGCAGTAATTTATCAGGCAATCCTCCGAAGATCGTATGGCACCCCGTCCAGCCCGTACTCAAACGTGTATCCCAAAGGCTCCAATGCGTTAAGCAAGGCCTGACAGTTATCATAGGTCAGCTCGTCCGTCGAAAATTTCTCAAACACATCCTGAACCGACTGGGGCAAGTTGGCGAAGTCTTCAAAGAGGTCTACTGATTTATCGTCCATTCGTGGCTCCTTCATTTTTGTTACGCTCAAAAGCTCTAGTTGATCGCATCACGCAAGGTTTGGTTCAAAGCACCGCAAGCGCTGTGCGTGATTTCGAAACGCTCATGGCCGGTAATAACGCCATTCTTAATATCGTTAAAAAGGTGCATGTACTGATCACGCCACGCATTCCCGGTAGCATCCCCAGCAAAGTCCAGCGCCTTCCAGGCAGCCACCATGCCATCCAGTTTAGCGTTGATCGCTTTCTCGCTCGCTCGCTGGGCTGCGCGGTGTGTGAAGTTATAGAGCGAATCACCCGCATCCTTCGCGGATTGCTGTATTTCGGTCAATGGTTTAAATATCATCGGTTGCATAGTGTTATGTCCTGTTCGATATTCGGTATGGTAACAGTAATGTTTGGTGGTTAAATGGGGCAACAACCCCACATCAATCAGCCATAAAGCAACAATACCCTCCTACCGG
>Ga0307934_1001997_pt1 | contig 11468 bp, 12 predicted proteins | sample OrgLakmetageno90_FD_201838 | JGI IMG/M metagenome (GOLD analysis project Ga0307934, IMG submission 201838) | Saline water microbial communities from Organic Lake, Antarctica - #90 | ecosystem: Environmental > Aquatic > Non-marine Saline and Alkaline > Saline | place: Antarctica: Organic Lake... | reverse complement strand
ACTATCATTTTTTTTTAGTCGTAAGACATTTTTAAAATAATTGTAATACTCACCTGTGATAGCAACACTAGGCACAGAATCCGAAATATAAGCAAAAAAGGCTCTAATAGTTCTCATATTGTTTTTATTTGATAGAATACTATTCCTATAATATAAGTTTTTCAAAAAATAAGTAGGATAAAATGCGTCTTTTAAATAAAAGTTTGATGACAAACCTAATTGCGTTGATAATCACGGCGATTGGTATCTGTATGCCAGAACAGCATATTAAAAACATTGGATTCTATGCATTATCAGGAGCTTTGACTAATTGGATAGCTATTTATATGCTTTTTGAAAAAATACCTTTTGTATATGGTTCAGGAATTATTCCCAATAAATTTGAAAGCTTTAAATCTGCAATCAAAAAGATGATTATGGAACAGTTTTTCTCAGCAGAAAATTTAGAGAAATTTCTAAACGGTGATGAAATCAAAAGATATGCAAAAGATACTATAACTAAAAAGATCGATTACGATAAGATTTTTGATAGTTTTGTCGCTTTGCTTTTAGATAGTAAATTTGGCTCTATAATCAATATGTTTATGAGTGATAATACTCTTGAAAAATTACGCGAATCTTTTGTCATCAAGATAGATGAAAGTCTTGAGCAAATAATAGAGAATATTGATATAGATAGCTCAAAAGTATCTAATCAGATAATCACTAAAATCGAAGGGGTAATAGACACAAGACTAGATGAACTAACTCCCGATATGGTCAAAGAATTGATTCAAAAGATAATCCGTGAGCATCTAGGCTGGCTAGTAGTTTGGGGTGGTATATTTGGTGGGATAATAGGCTTTATAGCAAGTTTTATTTCTTAGGAGTATTTGCTAGTCCAAAAAGATTTGTTGACACTGGAGCTTTCTTATTTTTTTCTTTTTCAATTTTTATGTTTTTTACTAACCAAGGTTTTAATTCTCTTAGAATATGTGCTAAAGCTTTGTTTGTTAATTTAGCATAAATCACTGGTGTAATAGTATCTGACTCTAATGATTGTTTGTACTTGATGGTTTTGATTGTAGTCATGGAAGTCTTTTCATTTTTCAGATAAAAAGTGATATAGAAAGAAAACTGCTCATTATCTAAGTTGATAATAGGACCGTAAGGTGTAGTTCCAGATAGTGTAAAATCTTGACGAATATTGATATCTTGAAAAGCTAAGTTATCGACAATATTATTGTCTAGCAAGTATTCAAAGACTGCTACAGTAAGCATTTTTGACACAGGAATTGCCCAGACACTATCACCAAAGCTATGAAGCTGATTGTCCTTTATGTAAAACATCTCTGTAGATTTGGTTGCTTGTGTTTGGATGTTGTATACAAGTAATGTAGCATCTAAAGTAGCATCTAAAGTAGCATCTTTAGTGTTTGGCAAAGATTTTTTCTCTATCTTTTGACTGTAGATGATGTACTGCTTTTCTTTAGGGACTTTGACAGGATCACCGACTAGTGAAAAAGCCATAAGCTCAAATGGTAAAAGTATTGTGATCAATATAATCAATAAATATTTTTTCATTATTTCTTCCTTAGTGTTCTACGCCTCTAACAACTATTGATGGGTCATACTGCAATATTCTCATTACTTCGTTTAATCTTGTGATAGTTTCTTGGCTTTCTGTCATAGTTTCATTGAAGTTTAGTAGTGTCTTATTGAAATAAATAGAAGAGTTACTAAGGTTATAAAGCAGTATGTTGATACTATCAGTAAACTCATTAAACCTATTTAGATTTTGTGGAGACATCATCTTATTAAATTTTTGAGAAATTTCTTCAAGTGATGTAGAAATACCACCTACTTTGTTAAGTACACTTTCTAGTTGAGATGGTTTTGACTTGATTTCCAATACCTTGCCTTTTTCTTTTGTCATAAGATCTAAGCCAACTTCATTTTTACCAATATCTAAAGATAACTCAACCTTTGACTGACCTGTGATACCTATAGTTTGGAGCGAAGATACCGTTTGCTTATAGATAGGGATATTATCGTGTATTTGCATATATACACTTACAAGTTTAGGGTCTTTTTTATTGATTGCAATATCTGAAACCTTGCCTATACTAAAACCCTTGTATGAAACATCAGAGCCGACATTAAGCCCAGAGATACTTTTAAAATTTGTTATATATGTGCTAGATGCTTGGTTTTTAAAACCTCCCGATAAAAAGAACCCTATAAAAATCATCACAAACAACATAAAAATCACAAATAAACCTGCAATTAAGTTTCTCACACTATTTTCATTCATTACTTTTGCTCCTTGTGCTTAGCATCACCATGTGAACTAAAAAATTTCTTTATACTTTCATATTGTATTTGTTTCGATACAAAGTCTACAGTATCGTGAATCATAATCTTTTTCTCATCCATATATATAATATCATCAACTATGTTCCAAATTGTGCTTAAATCGTGGGTAATCATCACAACAGACATATCAAGCTCTTCTTTTAGATATAAGATAAGGTCGTCCATTGCACGAGCTGAATAAGGGTCAAGCCCTGCATTTGGCTCATCTAAAAATACAATCTTAGGATCTAATACTATCGTTCTCGCTAAGGCTACTCTTTTAAGCATACCACCACTGATCTCGGAAGGATATTTATCAAAGGCGTCTTCGTTTAAGCCAACCATTTTCAGCTTTATAATAGCGATATCAGTGAGAATATCTTCTGGAAGATTGGTATGTTGTTTTAGTGGAAATATTACATTTTGTAAATTTGTAAGTGAAGAGAAAAGGGCACAGTGTTGAAACATCATACTCATATTGGAAGATATTTCTTTACGCTTGATAGGATTATCAACTAATCTTGATATCTCTTGTCCTTGCAGAAATATTTTGCCAGAGTGAATTGGTTGAAGCATTAGTATCTCACGCATAAGGGTGGTTTTACCGCAGCCACTTGCTCCGATAATGCAGCTGATTCTCTTAGTAGGGATATCAAGATCAAGATCTTTATGTATCCATTCTTTACCGAACTTAGTGCTTAGGTTTCTTATTTCTATTAGATTTTCAGACATATCTAAGCTACCCCACTCAAGCCAACTGCAAATATTGCATCGACTATAATTATCAAAAATATAGAATAAACAACACTCTCAGTAGTAGCTTTACCAACACTTTGCGAATCTCGCTTTACGGAGATACCTTTTAGACAGCCAATCCCTGCTATCACTAATGCAAAGAATGGGGTTTTTAGTAAACCGATGTAGAAGTGATTTACATTTACATGACTAAATAACCTCTCAATGAACTGCAAAGGAGTAATCCCCGCTATAGCATCAGTGATAATCATACCACCAATTATATTAGCGACCATTGCTACGACTGTGAGCACAGGTAGGCTTATCATTAAAGCAGTAATTCTTGGTAGTACAAGGCGTTGCATAGGATCTTCACCTATAGTTTGCAAAGCATCTATCTCTTCATTTACCTTCATGATACCAATTTCAGATGTAAATGCAGATCCACTACGACCCGCGATTATGATAGCAGTAAACAGCGGTGCAAATTCTCTAAACGACGAAATCCCAAGCATATCTACTACAAATATCTGTGTGCCGTATTGCATCATCATATTGAGTGGTAGATAGGTGAGAACCAGTCCTATAATCAAAGAAAGAAGTATAACTATACTTAAAGCTCTAATTGTAGAGTCATAAGTAATGCTTAGCACTATAGAGAAAAATGACTTATACGGTCGCCTAAGAAAATTCAGATAACCAATAACAATAGCACCTAGAAAAGATACGCTTATTTTTATTTCGCTCAAAAGATTATTTGTATTTTTACCAAGCATATAGATACTGCTAAAAACCATATTTGATTTTTTTTGAAACTCGTCATCTTTTTTTGTAGGTAAATTTTTGCTTACAAGTTCGATAAGATTTTTATTTTTTTCAGATGAAACAATAAGGTCGTTTTTTGTTAAACCAAAATCATTTAGAGTTTTTAGTATTACATAAGCACCAGAAGTATCTAGCTCTTTTACTTCGGTTAGATCAACTTTAGTAATTTTGTCTGATGATTTAGATAGTTTCTTTGAGATTAGTTTAGTGTCGATGCTTTTAAGAGTGACTGACCCATCAAAATATAAAGTATTATCCGATATTTTTAAATTCATTTAATAATTACTTCAAAATATTGCTTAATGTTAATAGTACTAGAAAAAAGTAAGTAATGCGAGAAAGTATTAATTTGAGTAGAGGTTTGGCATTAATTAATATAATTTTTAACTGATAAAGCAGTAAAAAAGGCTGTAACTGTGCAATGCTCTTCTATTGGGTGGCGTAATTTTTTATTTTTATTTATAATATACTCATTATTTCTGCCGACTTTTGTAATGGTTAGGTAGGCTGTCTCGGTCAAGTCTCCTAGTATGTTTAGGACTGCTCTTTCAGTGATTCCAATCTTGATAGCCATATCGCGAATAGTGATTTTGGGATCACCATTGATGAGATATAGAATATGAGAATGATTAGTTAAAAATGTCCACTGAGCTTGTTTTTTTATAGACATTTTAATGATCCTTTTTACAATGAATGCAAAATTATTCGTGTATTATACTTCATACTATAAAATAGTAAAGAGATTCAGAAAGATTCAATGAGAGTATAATACAAATTCCAACACAAACACAAACACCTTTGCGATAATCGTACAGATTTGTATTGGAATTGGTATAATTTGCTTAATTTTACTTTGTAAAGAAACAGATGTCACATAAAACAATAGATTCACATATTCACTTTTGGGATTTAGCAAATGATTACAATGACTGGGTAAAGGGTACAGATCTTCCAAACTTGGTCACTCCAGTTAATTTAAATTCGGATGCGTTTGTACATGTAGAAGCTCATAGTGATAAGTTTGATTCATTGTGCGAATACAATTGGTTAAAAGCGAATTTCCCCGAAAAGGATATAAAAGTCGTAGCTACGGCAGACTTTACTCAAAGTATTGATTCATTTAGAAATGACATGCTTAAATTTTCAAAGATTGATGATATTGTCGGGGTAAGACAGATAATGTCAAAAACTACTAAGACTAACTATAGTCCTTTTGATAAATATATCCCAAGCGATCTAAAAGATAAGTTAAAAATACTGGCAGAGCATGATCTGATTTTTGAAGCACAGATGTATCCTGAACAATACTTGCCAATTTTAGATGATATTGCTCATTCAGGTGTAACGATGATTGTAGAGCATTTTGGTTTACCAATATTTGCAGGAAATAACAATCTTGCTGAGTGGAAAACTTTTATAAAGCAAATATCGCAAAATGATAATTGGTATATGAAACTTTCTGGTTTTGATATGAATAACAATATGAAAGATGTCCGTAAATGTTTAGATTTTGTATTTGACAATATACCAACTAGTCAATTATGCTACGGCTCAAATTTTCCTGTATCACATCAGGATAATTACAGTAGTTGGAGATATTTTTTGGTAGAATATATAAAAGACGATAGTGCTATAAAAGATGTATTCTTTAATGTGGCAAATAAAGTTTATTTAAAGGGAGAGTTGTAGATGAAAGTAAAAGCCGTTGAAATTTTTGATGTTTATTGTGACAAACGCCCAGCATGGTCGCCTGTATTTGTAAAAGTGATTACAGATGAGGGGATTGTGGGTGTAGGTGAAGCAGGCTTAGCTTATGACTTAGGTCATTCTGCAGCTGCGAATATGATACAAGAATTTGCTCAAGCAATGATAATCGGTATAGATCCTTTTCAAAGTGAAAAAGTTTGGGACAAAATGCTTAGAGAAAGCTTTTGGGGCTTAGGTGGAGGACCTGTGATATATGCTGCTATGAGTGCTATAGACATAGCTCTTTGGGATATAAAAGGTAAGGCTCTTGGCGTACCTGTCTATCAGCTTTTAGGTGGTAAGACAAATCCAAAACTACGCACTTATGCAAGCCAGCTACAGTTTGGTTGGGATGAGTATGAGCGTAAGACGCTATTCAAACCAGAAGACTATGGTAAGGCAACCGAGAAAGTTGTAGCAGAAGGCTATGATGCTGTAAAAGTTGATCCAATGATGTTTGGCTGCAAAGGCGATACTTTATATAACTGTACGCTACCATTCCGCAAAGATCATTTGAACCTCATAAGAGAAAGAATGCAAGCAATCCGTGATGTACTAGGAGATAATGGCGATATTATATTTGAATGTCATAGCCTACCAAGTATGACTTCGGCGTTACAACTTGGTGAGATTGCACAAGACTTTGATTGTTTGTTCTTTGAAGAGCCTGTGAACTATCTAAACAGTAAACTGCACGAGCCATTGAAACAAAAATTAAGCGTTCCTATTGCTGCAGGAGAAAGACTATATCTGCGTCATGGTGTAAGAGAATATATTGAAAACCAAACTATAGATATTCTTCAGCCAGATATTGGGCTTTGTGGTGGTCTTACAGAAGCTAAGAAAGTCTGTGATTATGTAGATATGTATGATGTGAAAGTACAAGCTCATGTATGTGGTGGACCTATTGCCACTGCAGCAAGCTTGCACTTAGAAACTGCTATACCAAACTTTATAATTCATGAACATCATACCTATGCTCTTAAAGATTTCAATAGAGAATTGTGTGTGCAAGACCTACAGCCTGTAAATGGTTTCTTTGAAGCTCCAAATACACCTGGGTTAGGTATAGACATTAATGAAAAAGCTTTGTCTAAAAAGACTAGAAAAATTGTTGTAAAGTAGTTTTGAAAAAATAATGATATTCTGGTTTGCTCTAAATAAACTAGATATTTATGATGGACAAGTCACGACTTGTCCCTACAAAGCAAAGTCCACTTTTACTTTCTATACTTCTTTGTAATTCTCTCAAATAACTCAAATTCATGCTGACAAGACTGCACTTGTTGAAATTGAGCTGCTGTTTTTTTACAAATTTCTGTAGGGATTTCTTTGATCTTTTGCCCAGTAGCTAAAGTCTCAATATAAAGCATAGCCGTTTGCTCAAAGTAGTAGTGCTTATATATAACCTTTTCTATTGAGTCTGCGGAAGTTATAATGCCGTGATTATCAAGAATCATTATATTGTTATCAGCACCGAGGCTATTAGCAATCTCTTTGCCTTCATTTTCTAATGCTAGACCATCATAGTGATGATATGAGATATCGTCATAAAATCTCAATGATTGCTGATTAGTAAACTTCATAGGCTCTTCTAATGATGATAAAATCACACCATACTTACTGTGAGTATGGATAATAGCATTTATATCTGCTCTGGCTTTGAAAGTTTCTAGATGAATATTAGCCGCTTGAGGCATTACTTTGAAGCCGTTATCAGATAGTATTTCACCATCTAAATTTACAGTCACTAAGTTTTTGCTAGTAACTTTATCAAAAGCTACATTGTGTGGTGTGATAATGATATTACCATCAGGTAATCTCGCTGAGATGTGCGTAGCTAGCAAATCATCCCAACCATAATAGTGAATAATATGATGGGCAATAGCTAGTTGTTTGCGTAGTTTATTTTCTGTTGCCATGACTCTGTTGTTAAGTATTATGTCGTAGTCAAATATTACCATTAAATTTAAAGTATTTAAAATTATTACTCTTGATAGTGCAAACAATTTAACTCTATTTGCTTATAAATTTCTTGCTTAATCTTAAAAATATAGTATATCATGTGATTAGTCAACTGATGTTGCGCACCAAATATAAATTTAACAAGAAGGTCTCAAGATGCAAAAGAAAGAAATTAACTTCATAACTATTAGGGTGGCTTTTATTGCTGCTTTAGCGGGCTTGCTATTTGGCATGGATACAGGCTATATAAATGGCTCATTAGAGTACATAGCAGAAAGCTTTCACTTGAATGAAGTCCAACAGGGACATGTTGCTAGTATTCTTTTAGTAGGTGCTGCTGCAGGAGCATTATTTAGCGGAATTTTATCTAAAAAGTTTGGAAGAAGAAAGGTCTTGCTGCTTGCGAGTGCTATATTTTCATTAGCAACACTAATCAGTATTTTTGCACCAACATACGATGTTTTTTTCGCAGCCAGGTTTTTGCTGGGAGTTGGTGTAGGCGTAGCATCTTTTATTGCACCATTGTATTTGTCAGAAATTGCACCGAAAGAGTTTCGTGGAGCACTGATAGGGATGTACCAGCTTATGATTACGATAGGTATCTTTCTTGTATTTTTGACTAATTCGGCACTTGACAGTACTCATTCATGGAGATTAATGATGGTAGCATTAGCTATTCCTTCAGTACTCATGTTTGTGGGTTGCTTGACACTCCCAAGAAGTCCTAGATGGTTGGTTTTGACCGGTAACTACTCTGAAGCTGAACTTGTGCTAAAAAAGATACGACTATCAGAAGAAGAGGCTATGAAAGAATTTATGGAGATAAAAGAAACTACAATTACCAACACAAATCCGTTTTCTATGTTGAAGCATAAGTTTTTTATAAAAGTCATATTTTTAGGTATGGGTTTGCAAATTTTTCAACAATTAACTGGTATTAATGTATTTTTGTATTTTTCAGCAGAAATATTTGAAGGTGCTGGGTTTGCAAACCCAATGGTTTCTACAATCACTATCGGTTTGCTTAATGTAATAACTACAGTGCTAGCTATAAAATATATTGACAGATTTGGTCGTAAGCCAATACTTTACTTAGGTTTGGTCTTAGTTATAATTTCTTGCTTAGTCGTTGGCGGCATATTTACTTCGCACCATATAGTAGGGCAATCAATGAACTTATCTGCTAGTTTACAGTGGGTAACTTTAGTTTCTTGTCTTGTATTTATATTTGGTTTTGCTATAGCTATGGGCCCAGTAGTTTGGATATTGTGCTCAGAAATACAGCCTGCTGAAGGTCGTGATTTGGGTATAACAGCATCTACTATGAGTAACTGGGTTTCAAATGCAATAATTGTAAACTTCTCGTTAGCCTTTGTACTTCATTCACCGGGTAAAGTTTTTATATTCTTTGGTTTGGCTAGTATTGTATGCCTTTTATTTGTGAGACTTTTTGTACCTGAAACAAAAGGTGTATCTCTTGAGGAGATAGAAAGAAACCTAAGAGCAGGTAAACCACTTGCTAAAGTAGGGCGATAGACTCTCAAAATCGCATCACTTGTAAATTTTTCTCAAATAATGTATCCTATATTTTGTAATTTACAATAGTAACATTTCAAATAAAGGAACAAAAACATGAAAGCTTCTGCTAGACATTTACTTGTACAATCTGAAAAAGAGTGTCAAGAAATCAAAACAAACATATCTGAAGGTAAAATGACTTTTGAAGAAGCTGCTAAAAAGCACTCTTTATGCCCATCTGGTGGTAAAGGTGGCGATTTAGGTTCTTTCTCTAAAGGTCAAATGGTTCCTGAATTTGATAAAGTTGTATTTAACGATGAGCTACATACAGTTCATGGTCCAGTACAAACACAATTTGGTTATCACCTATTAGAAATTACATCTCGTGGATAATTTAAATTTCTTATAATTTTCAAATTATTTAAAAATACTTCAAATAAATAAATACGGATAAAAATGAATTCTGAAACTAAAAAAGATTTTAGTCAACTAGGACTAAGCGAAGATATAGTAGCAACTGTTACAAGTATGGGTTATGAAAATCCTACTCCAATTCAACAGTATGCTATACCTTATATCTTATCGGGTAGAGATGTGCTAGGTCAAGCACAGACGGGTACAGGTAAAACAGCAGCTTTTGCATTGCCTTTAATCAACAACATGGATCTCAACTCTAGAAGTAGAGATCCGCAAGTATTAGTACTAGCTCCTACTCGTGAGCTAGCTATACAAGTAGCAGAGCAGTTTAGTACATTTGCAAAATCTGTACCGGGCATTAAAGTTACTAGTATCTATGGTGGTCAAGAGTACGGATCACAAATTAGAGATCTTAAAAACGGCGTACAGGTTGTAGTTGGTACAACTGGTCGTGTGATGGATCATATCAAAAAAGGTACTTTAAAGCTTGATAACTTGAAAGCATTGGTACTTGATGAAGCTGATGAAATGCTAAGAATGGGCTTTATTGATGATGTAAAATGGGTACTTAGTCATGTATCTGATGAATGTCAAAGATTGCTTTTCTCAGCTACAATTCCTTCTGATATCGCAGGTATAATCAAAGATTATCTTAGAGATCCTTGTAAAATTCAAGTAAAAGCAAAATCTAAAACAGCTGTAGGTATTACACAGAAGTACTTGGTAGTAAAAGGCTTTAGAAAGATCGATGCTTTAGACAGGTTGCTAGAGGTTGAAGAGACTGATGGCGTTATTATATTTGTAAAAACTAAAACTTCTACTATAGAAGTAGCAGATAACCTCAAAGGTATGGGCTATAAAGTTGCAGCTATCAATGGCGATATGCAACAGTCTCAACGAGAGTACATTATCGATCAGTTTAGAACTGGTAAATCAGATGTACTAGTAGCTACTGATGTAGTAGCTCGTGGTATCGATTTAGAGCGTATTAGTCATGTAATAAACTATGACTTACCTAATGATACTGATACTTATGTACACAGAATTGGTCGTACTGGTCGTGCTGGTCGTGAGGGTACTTCTATAGCTTTAGTACCTCTTAAAGAGATGCGTTTTTTGAGAACTCTTGAACGAGTAAACTCTTCTACGCTACAAGAGATATTTATGCCTTCAGCTAAAGATTTAGCAGAAAGTAGAGTAAATAACTTCAAAACTAGAATTTCATCTGCAATAGAGAAAAACAAATCTCTAGAGCAATACAAAGAAATCATCACAACTATGCGTGATGAGCTAGAGCTAGATTCTGATGATCTACTAGCGGTGTTGACACTATTAGCTCAAGACAAATCTTTCTTCCCGCGTGAGATTCAAGCTCGTGAAGAGCGTGGTCGTAGCCGTGATAGAGATAGTGGTTTTGCTAATCGTGATGGCGGTGGTAGATCAGATCGTGGCGGACGCTTTGATAGAAATGATCGCGGTGGTGACAACCGCCGTAATGATCGTGGTGATCGTAATGACAGAGGCAGTAATCGTTCTGAAAGATCTAACGATAGACCAGAAAGAAGACAAAGAGCTGCTCCTGATGTTGATATGAAAACATTTAGACTAGATGTTGGTCGTGACAATGATATTGCTCCGCGTAATATAGTTGGTGCGATAGCTAATGAGGGCGGTATCGATAGCAAGCATATTTGTAATATATCTATACAAAATGATTGTACTTATGTAGATCTACCTGCAAATCTTGAGTCTAGAACTATTAGTCATCTAAGCAATGTTTGGGTTTCTGGTAAGAAGCTGAACTTGACTGAGAAATAAAAAATCTAGGGTATAATTGTTGTTATTAGAATTATTGTTTTTCCAATAACAATCGCATTGATACCCATATCATTAGTACACGACAAAATTAGTCTTGTATCTTTCTACCT
>Ga0307934_1001991_pt1 | contig 11494 bp, 11 predicted proteins | sample OrgLakmetageno90_FD_201838 | JGI IMG/M metagenome (GOLD analysis project Ga0307934, IMG submission 201838) | Saline water microbial communities from Organic Lake, Antarctica - #90 | ecosystem: Environmental > Aquatic > Non-marine Saline and Alkaline > Saline | place: Antarctica: Organic Lake... | reverse complement strand
GGAAGACATGGTGGTGGTGCGCATGAGCGATTTGCTCAAGTCTACGCAGGACCAGTTACAGGCGTGCCTTGCCCTAGAGAAACAACTCCTGAAAATGCCCGAGGGCCCACAAAGGTACCGTCGTGTGGAGCGGTTCTGCGTAGAAGCCGAAAGGACGCAAACGATCGCGGCCGGGTCTCTGGGAGCTGCAGCTGCGCTGGCGGGCAAATTGAGAACAGGGGCTGGGTGCACCGCAGCAAGAGCTGAGGTGGTGGCTGAGCAAGCCGCAGCAGCTGAAAGCGCGGAACAAGCGAGAAAGCGAGCCGAAGCCCGCAAGGCGCGCGTGAAAGCAGAATTGGAGGCCACGAGGCAATCGGTCCAGGAGAAAGCTCAACGAAAAGCGGACGCCGAAGCAGCAGTGAAAGCGAAACTAAGGGAAGAAGAGCTCGCTCGGCATGAGGCGATGCTAGCTCTGTTTTGGCGATTGGCAAGGGCAGAAGTTGCCGCGCATATGGGGCAACTGTTGTCGGAAGTGGAATTGCGTAGCGAGGTAATAGTCTTAGAAAGAGATTGGCTTTTGAATATTAAAAAATAAAACAGGGCTAGGACTGACTAGAATATTTGTGTAATAGAAACCTTCGTTTGTGCACTTCATGATTTTTTTGTCCTTATCTGTGCACCCAACTTTCAGGTGGAGGACTGTATAAATGACGTAGTGTCAAAAGTGACTGAGCGGCAATTACAACTGCCAGTCAGCGAACAAGAAGAAGATGAAGAAGCAAGTCAAGTGCCGGGCAACTCATCACCCATAGTAACAGCTTTGGTGGTCTCGGCTGACCCCGACAACAGTGAAGGATTAACCAAAGCTCATGCTGACCAAGATGTCTCAGCCACCGACACACCAACACCTGCTGCCATGACAGGAGATATGACTGCAGCAGCCGACACTCGTGATGAGGAGGTTGAGAGGAGACCTGAGACAAGTGAAGCAATAGTCCATGAGGCCGTGGTGGGCGACGATTTAAGCGAAGAGATGGCACGACTCGCAGAGGCCGAAGAGGAAATGGTGAAGATGGTCGCCGCCTATGAAGCCAATGTTTCGAAGCGGGAAGCCAGAGACATGGCAGAAGAAGACGTGCGCACCACCGCTGCCGTCATATACTCCTCGGGCTACGACTTTCAACTGACTCATGAACCTTACAAGCAGCGCTTTGGCTGGATTGCTTACTAAGAATGCTTTTGGAGTTTGGCCTCATTCATGTGGTTTGAATGTGGGAGCAATTCGGGGTTTCTGAGCGGGGCACGAATAAATGAAATGTAAGAATGTATGTGAAAGACGAATAAGCCTCTATAAGCCCCCGGTTGTCTCTTCTTCTTCTTCCTTCTTCTTCAGCCCTCACCATGCCGCTGGAGGGCCTCTAAATATAAATACGTACATGCTACATTTTGAGTCTTGTGTGATATGTGCTTGATGTGATTACGTGATCCCATGATTTGATATGTATACGTGCGCCAAACGGATTTCGTATTTAGCTATGCAAGTTTCTGTTTCTGATATTTCTACTGCCTGCCTATCGGGGGAAATGTCGAAACGACGATACATCTCAGGCTTAATTAAACGTGACTTAAATCGAGGGTAGCATGGCACAGGGCACAAGAAATAGTGGTAAAAGTAGATTTTCGAGTGCCGATTGTCACACCGAGCGGGCCTTCCGCCCCTCCTCCTCTGCGAAAAGAAGAGCAGGAGCGTTATCCAATCGCTTTCTGCATTTCGCTCGAGCTTCCAAATTCACCACCACTGCTGCTGCTGCTGTTGCCATCTCCGCCACTGATTTCATCAGGCATTGTCCTCTGATTTCTCTCTCATTCGAACATTTATCTTTGCTGCATGCTCCCTCGTTGAAGCCTTCTCCTTCGTGTGCGCCTACTTCTTGTTTTCCTTTTCTTCGGCGTCCTTGATTGTGAGCATGAACTCGGCGTCGACCTATTGAAGCATTGGCGAAGGAAGTTTCAAGAGAGAAAGAGAAGCGAGCATAAATTCACACTTTTTTCGAGAATTGTTCTTTACGTGATCCTCTCTCGAGTCATCAAAATATCCATCTCCGTCGCTTCCCTGCCAGTCACCACACTCTGATATACGTGATAGGTCAAAGTCTTGCGCATCGTGACATTTTTCATCGTACCTCTCGGAGCAGGTTTTCCATGGCCTCGTCTCGCCCGCTCCCGCTCGCCGCGGCTTCGTCCTCTTGCCGCTTGCGCTCCGCCTCCTTGGCCTTCTCTTTCTTCAAGTCGCGGTCGCGGAGCATCAGGTTCTTCTCCTGCAGCGCTTCCCGCTCGAACATGAACCCCATGTTGGGCTTTTCGCCGTGCACCAGCTCCGATAAGGACTTGGTGACCTGCAGTAAAGTCACTGTGCCTTCGCTGTCGCCCACGCACAGGAGGCGGGAATTGGCCTGGCTCACGCTGATGCTCTTGAGCGGATGGTCGCCAACCTGAAACAGAGAAGATGAAAATGAAAGAAAAAGAAGAAAGAGCGATGGTGAGACGAGGGAGGGTATGAGACAAAGAAATCATAAGATATCAAGCAGAAACCCACAAGACTGCGCATGCATGGCGGGATACTAGTTTTGTAAAGTTATCTTTGAAGAAAGAGGGAGTTAAGAGTGATACATTACAAAAAATGTCACACCCTTCTTGGTCGCTTTCTGATGTATCCACCAACCTTGTGCTCGTACACCGCGGATTGCTGCTGTAAGTTGTAGTCCCACACGTTGATCATTCCGTCGGCCCGGGTCAAGAAGAACACGCCCGGCCGCGTCGGGCTCCAGCATCCCCCTGTGAGATAGGCCTCGTGGTACGAAGTCGACAAGATCGGGGTTTTCCCCTCTTCCACCCAAATTTTAGCGCACCAGTCGCCCACCTTCACAATAAATATCATACATGCCACCATAGACGGATAGGAAACACCAAGTAATGTGGTGCACCGTCGAATAAGACAAAGAACCATGAGTGAAGTCATCAGTCTCTTCAACGATCTTCAATGCTCTTTATATATGTCATTTATTCGCCAATTCTCAACCAGAAACTACACACAAGTGAGAGCATGCATGTGCACTTTGCCGTGCATGATGTGTGTATATTTTACCGTTAAGAAAAACTTGGTGTGCACGGGGTTGCGTTGAATGGCGTTGATCACCCCGTGGTGCTTGTTCATTGGGGACAGGTCGTAATTGGTCAGGCCGTTGTTGACGCGCTTTTGTTTGGAATTGTAACCAATCACCGTGCCCTGCTCCGTGCCCACCAGAAATTTGGTCGCGCCCGCCTAGCCAATCGTTTGCACAGACAAACAAAGAAGCAACAAATTCCAAGGTAAGGGCGGAGAAGAAGATGAATTCAAACGCGCGTAAACATATGATCTTGCCCTCAACAAGAAGAGGCACGCCCATTCTCACACTTTCATACACACACATACAAACACATGCACACACTTTCATATGCGCACACATATGTACCAATGTAGTACCTCCGGGTTGTACTCCATGCAGCTGCCTCCGAGCACCAGATCATCGCCCGCCACGAGCACTACTTCGTCCACTGGCTTATCCATTGCCTTGGTGTCCCAGTACCTGAAGGGGGGGCACGCATGGAGGGGTATGTATATATTAGTGCCATGCACGTGCATGAATATGAAATCATCACATTTGAACATGTAAAGAAACGCTCTCATTCACACAATCATGACGATTGCGATAAGAAAAATACACACACGTGTGTTCCACTGCGCACTCACAGGAGGCGGCCGTCGGTGGCAGTGGACACGAATTGCGTGCCCGTTTTGCTGCTGATCCAGAAGCACTCGTAGACTGGGTCGTGATGCGACTCTGGGATCTCGCTCGCGCCCACAAATGAGTTCTCTTTCCGCAAATCGAAAACCGACACCAGTCCGTTGTAGCAGCCGCCACACACCTAGAAGCGTATACAAAAGCACATGCCAAAGCGATACTTAGGATGCAAGTGGATTAGATAATAGCCAGCTTAGGGAGGGAAAGCAGATGAGAGCAGCAGAATCCTTTTTTGGGTTGTGGCTACTAAGAATGAAAAGGAATTTATCAGAAAAGGACTCGGTGTGAGCAAACACAAACACCCACCCACCATGTCGTGCTGCTTGGGGTTGAAGGCAAGGCAAGTGAGCGGACTCGGGGGCTTCAGAGACCGCTCCGGCTCGTTGGGCTTGGTAATGTCCCTGCGGGTGGTTTATGAAAGCAAAGAGATAAAGAGCAAGAGAGGAATGAAGTACACGGACACTTTTTACGGGTCAAGGGAGCAGAGTTCAAGCTGAACACGAAGGTGAGCATAGGCAGGTGCTCAGCAGCAAGAAAGTGCTTGCAGCCCCTGCAGGCAACTAGTATGCGTGTGCACAGGGGCACATACAAACTCCCTTCAAACTCTCCACTTTACCAAATGTAGCTGTCGTTGCAGAGCCGTTCAGCGGAAAAGCGCTTGTCTTGGAAGTTCAAAATGCTGTAAGCGACGCCCACTTTGTTGTCATTGCCCGGCCACCACTCGATTTTGGTGGCAGTTCGCTTCAACTCATTCGGGTCGCGCATGACCGCCAGCATCTACAAACAACAAGCAAGGAAAGAAGGCTTAGGAAGGAAGGTTGAGAAACACTCAACGAAATCAATCACCCATACAGGGAACAACCAAGACTACCTCCACCGCAAGGCTGCGAGTCTAGGCAATGCATATCGATGTGCACTAATATCATGCCAAACCTTGGCGGACGGAGGAGTGGAGCTGTGGTCTTCTTCCACGTCTTCGAAGTACGCCTCGTAAATGTCGGTGGTGCCGTTCTGCTTCATGCATTTCTGCAAAATAGGCCCCATTTGCATCACCTTCAGACAACATCAACATTGCACATTTGAAGTGTGAAGAAGAACAAATAAACGTACGTTTTTAGATGGGAATGGGCGACAGGTTGGTATCTAGGATCGTGAAACGAAGAGTCACCAACACCACTCTCCTTCTTTTCTTCGCCTGGTAGAGCTAAGCACACTTCTTCCCTGCGCCAAAGACTATGCGCATACTCCCTATACACCTATTTACTAGTGCACTAGAATGCGGAAATTAGCCTACCGCGTCCTTGTATTCATGCTGTTTTTGAGCCTTGGTGATGAATCGCTGCACGTCTTGTTTCTCAGTTGGATCCACCTATACCGTGAGTCGAAGATCATAACACGTCGCCAGCGCCGATCAACACGCAATCTCTCGAGTGAAAATCAAGGGTATGAAGGACTGTTAGCTAAATGCCGTCAGGGTAGCGCGCTCTTCACCGCACCTCTTTTGGCCAGCCGCCTTCGATGTGCTTCATAGCAGTAGACTTGGTCTCGACCTTGAGCGTGTTGGCCTCTGTCTCTGACATGGGCGCCGCTGTGTCAAAACGGAACACCCGAGGATTTTTGAATTCATTCTGTGCTTCTTCTACTTCATCTGGTGGTACAGTGCCGTCGAATCCCTCAGCATTTTTTAAGAGCTGCAGTAGGCGGGGGCAACGGTGCACCGCATAAAAGAGTTTGATATAATCTAGGTCAGTAATGCGCACGCGTACAAGAAGAAATTGTCAGAATAGCTTGCGCCTCTGGTGTAACGTACATCGGCCGATTCGTCTTTTAACGCGGGGGCGATGTCCTTGCCGAACTGAGTCCGGACTTTAGTGTACACATAAGCAACCTCCATTTTTAGCGTTAGCTTTTATAACCTTAGAACAGACAGACTGTTGGGCATTTCTACAGGGATAAATTAATTTCGAGGATGGCCTACAGAAAAAAAAAAAAAGAACCTCGCAACGGCAGGAGCCGTCCCATGTCTGACCCCCGAGACTTGGAGAAGACCCTCAACGCACCCCACTCCGACCTCTCTGCCACATTGGGACTTCGCTCAGCGGTCCAGAACAAGGCAGGCGCCCACCAGCTCGCGCTCTCAGCCCACTTCGGCTGCCCCATCGCCAAATCCGCTCCTAATAGCGACTTTATCACACAGGCACAAGATGGAGCAATTGCGCCTTCCTCTTTATTGTTCTGCGGAGTGCGCAACACCCACAATTTCCTCGCTATTTGCAAATTTTCCGAGGAATTTGGCCAATGCCCCTCTCCCTCCTGAATCATTCCGCACTTGCTTTGTTTGCGCAACGCACGCGCATTCCCACTTCTGCCCGCAGCATTGGCTTCTGTGCCATTTGGGTTTGTATTAGTTCGAGTTCGAAGCACGAACCAAACAGTGGCCATACTCGATGCGAGGGTGTGTAGGATAGTGGGGCTAGCAATCAAACTCGAACTAATAATTTAGCGCCATATTCCTTTAGCTGCGCTTAGACATAAAGCCATGGCTAATTGTATCCAGTGGGACTACTGTTTTGGTATTGGCATTCGTGCCTATTTGTCTAAACATCTGAGATTAAAGTACAATATTCTTTTCGATCTCTCTCCCTCTTTCTCCCTCTTTCTCTCTGATGTCCGTTTTTCTGACGTTCACTTCGTTTCGTTGTTTCTTTCGATTTTGTTTCTCTTTCTTTCGTTCTATTTTTCCTTTTTTCTTCCTTTTTACGGTATTCAAGCTCAAAGCGTTACACCTTGGCTCTGCTTCCCTATGGAAGCAGCTTTGCGGGCAGCCAACCTGTTAGGGCGCGGCTGAGGTGGACGTTTCGGCAGCTGCTTCAGTGAATCGGTCGACGGTAAATCCTCGCCGGAGGACATTAACACCGATGATGACTCATCAGAAGCAGCCAACTTGGATGCCATGCCGGCTGCTTGATCCACGGTGTCGGAAAAGGCTGCGTCTCGCATTGAGCCCCGGCGATTTGCAATGAACTGGCGGACAGTCGATGCAGCCGTCTCTTGTGCTTCCAGCATTACATCTTGGCCTTCGGGGGAGGCAGCGAGTATTTTCTCTTTAAGGTGCTGGTCTTCGGGGGAGGCAGCAGCAAGTGTTTCCCCTTTGAGGTGTTTCACAAGGTTTTTTGCGCCTTCTGCCAATCTGGTCTGGACGGTTAGCTCTTTCTTGATGGCCTCAAGCTCCTCGGTCAGCTCCCGGATCCTTTTCTGTTGAGAGTCCTCGTTCTTGGTCACTTTGGTTTTGATGCGCTTAGCCGACGCCGCAAAGCGTAAAGTAGACACCGTCTCTTCCATGTTGGAGTTAACAGGCGAAACATTGGCCAGCATCGTAGTGAGCACATTCCCCACGAGCGCTTCTCGAAGGTACAAGGTCAGCACTGAATCGCGGAACGGTGCCAAAGCTTTCTTTCCCTGTGAAATGTCCACGAGCGCGGTGATACAGCGCCCGAGCGTAGACAGAGACTTATTGATGTTGTTGCCCTCTTGAAGGCTCATACCGCTTGTGCCTACTTTGCTGCTTCGTTCGCTTCCTGCCAGGTCCGTCAACGACAGCCTGGACGTCGATACCATGTCGCCGCTGTCCGTGGGATAAGTTTTGGAAATGTGAAGTTCAAACACGGCATGCGACCGCGAGCTTTCCGAATTGAAATTTGTCGCTGCAACAGATCGCAACTGCGCCCCACGTTCGATGCATTTCATGGCTTCTTCACCGTTTTTCAAGAGAACCATGGTCAAGCCACTCGCGAAAGAGCCTTTTTTTGGATCACTTCGAAGCTTGAGTTTCTCGCAGTTACCCAACAGGTCTCGAATTTCTTCGTTGTAAATTTCAAGATATGACGCCTTCAAGACGCAGTCGTGCTTTGAGTTTTCATCAAGGAAAGCCCGGGTGCACTCCCATAGAAGTGAAATGATCCGGGGAATCAGACCTTTGAGTACTTCCGAGTTTCTCGCGCCCATCATGGAGTGGGTCTTGCCACTAGAAGTTTGCCCGTACGCAAACACGCTCGCATTGTAGCCGCCCAGCACCCAGCCCACCAGATCAATGCCAATAGTGTCGAAAACTTCTGCTTGAGTAGCCTCCATGGAGAAAGCCACGTCAAACGTAAAGGCCCTGTCGCTGCCCACTTTGACGATGCCGTCGGCAGGAACCACGTCCACGCACACATTGTTGCCTTCGCCCGCCAGCTCGCGTTGGTTCGGTGGACGTACACGCACTGCCACCCGAACATTTCCAGCTCCTCCGACGCTTTTGCCTGCTTTCATGACACGAGCGCGAGGATCATCGTCACCAAGAGCGTCCCCTTCCTTGCTTCCTGCGACAGCCGAGTCCCCGAGGAGACCCTTAAGCAGCTCGTTGGGAATCACTGTCGACGGACACTTGTCATGCGGAGGAGGCATTGGTAGTAGGATGTCATCGCTCTCACTTGCAGCACCCTTTGACGACTTGCTGTTATCTTGGAGCCTACCGAGTTCCTCAATGAGCTCAGCAACTTTGGTCTGAAGGGCTTCTTTATCTTGAGCCATTTCCACGAAGTCGGAAGCCTTGGACTCGGTTTCATGTTCCAATTCCTCCAGCTTCGCTGCCAAGCTGGCTGCCTTGGCTGCTTCTTGTTCTGCCGCCATCTCCAGGCGGTTTGTTTCGTTCGTGTAGTTCTGTGACATGGTCTCGACATCACTTGCTTCTGAGGAGTTTGAATCCATCACTTTGGGGGGTTTAGTAGCCTCTTCATCCGCGAATTCCACATCTTTACCATTCTCCATTACACCAGCATCATCCAAACCGTCGTCGGTCATCGTCTGAAGCTGCGTAAGCAATGACGCTTCACTTGTGACGGAAGCTGTACCTTTATCATTGGAGCGCCTTTTTTTGTCGCCACCGTTGTTATGGGCCGCCTGGCGCTTTTGGTACACCTTCCGGCAGATCAACATAGCAATTGCTGCGCACACTACGAAGATACCGCCTGTAACAAGAGGGTTGGCGGATGCAGCTTCAACAGCTTCGCCAGTAAACACGCCGTTCGGAACCTGATTTGAAGTGGGCAATGCGCTTGGGCCTGGAGTTGTTGGCTGAGTTGGTGACGAAGAGGGAGGCTCCCGCGTGGGCAGGCGAGAAGGGCGCTCAGAAGGTGCGGGTGTAGGCACACTCGATGGTGCGGGCGTGGGCAGGCGAGAAGGGCGCTCAGAAGGTGCGGGCGTAGGCACACTCGACGGTGTGAGCGTGGGCAAGCGAGAAGGGCGCTCAGAAGGTGCGGGTGTAGGCACACTCGATGGTGCGGGCGTGGGCAGGCGAGAAGGGCGCTCAGAAGGTGCGGGCGTAGGCACACTCGATGGTGCGGGCGTGGGCAAGCGAGAAGGGCGCTCAGAAGGTGCGGGCATAGGCACCCTCGATGGCGCGGGCGTGGGCAGGCGAGAAGGGCGCTCAGATGGTGCGGGTGTAGGCACACTCGATGGTGCGGGCGTGGGCAGGCGAGAAGGGCGCTCAGAAGGTGCGGGCATAGGCACCCTCGATGGCGCGGGCGTGGGCAGGCCAGAAGGGCGCTCAGAAGGTGCGGGTGTTGGCACACTTGTTGGTGTAGGTGTGGGTACACCCGAAGGTGCGGACGTGGGTACGTGAGATACCGACGGGTTTAGCGTGATGGTTGGCACGAGCGAAATACTGGGCGCGCTAGAAGGACGCTTAGAAGGTGTTGGCGTAGGCATACTCGACGGTGAGGACGTGGGTACGTGAGACACCGACGGGCTTGGCGTGTTCGTTGGCACGAGCGAAGATGTAGGTACAGGCGAAGGAAGAAATGTGCATAGGCTTAGTTGAAAATTAGAACAAGTCGAAGGACTAATGCCACATTCCAGCGCTCCGCAACACGCATACTCTCCCACGGGGCACGCCGTACATCTGAAGGAGGCGGCGTCAGATAGGTCACTTGGTAGACGTTCAGGGCAGCCTGTACCGTCGCAATCCATCTCAGCACCGCCTTCACCTGAGTAATACATGTCTTCGGGGCACTCGGAGTAAATCTCGACCTCGCCCGAGGCGATGTAGATGTCGCTCCCGGCCGTCTTGGCCGAATTGCCTGAAACAACTGAGGCAACAATCTGCACGACTGTCGCTGCACCTGTGACGTAAAATGCTCCTCCACTTGCTGGATCGTTATTACTATGAACCGAGTTGGAAGTTACAGTGCACCCTTGGAGTGTAAGAATCGAAGACCACGCCACGTAAAACGCACCTCCCTGAGCCATGTCATACCTTCCATATGCAGAGTTTGACTTGATGGTGCACGACACAAGCGTAGCCGACGATGTCGACGTGAGGTACACTGCGGCACCGTAAGCATAATCCGCGTAGGGGTGCGAAACTCCGTTCGACGTAATGGAGCACGACTGAAAGAGAAGCGAAGAGGACGATGTGGCATAAATGCCACCGCCATAGCCATTACCAAAGTCGACGGACACCAAATTCGATGTCACAACGCATGCAGTGAGATTAACACGCGACGATGAAATATGCAGGCCTGCGCCATACAATGATCCACGATATGAGTTCAGGTATCCTTTGGTTATCGTCAGGTTGTTGAAGGATATAGCAGATGACGAAATCGTGAAAACGCGGCTTTTCGACTGGGCATTTACTGCGTGACCGTTGCCGTTGACTTGAATTCCGGTCTTGCTGCTCACAGTTATTGCGCTCGTTGTGTAAACGGTATCACCAATCTCGATTATGCCTCCGGTGTCAACTCCCAGTTCCAGCATGTTTTGAGTGCTCACAAGCTGTCCAGAAGCGAATACTGGCGTCGGAACAGCTGTTGGCGCTGGTGTGAGGTCAACAACTACGTCGTCAAGTGCCATGTCGCTCGTGCCACCCACAGTGACACCCCAAAAGCGCACCACGGTGCTTGACGCCGTGTATGGGAAAATGGTTGCATCATTCCATGCGTCGCCTTGGTTTCCAGATTTGCTCCATTCTTCCACCCACGTAGCGCCGCCATCCGTAGACGTGTTGAGACCCAAAGTGCCCATGGTCGAGCCGTACATGTGATACGCAAAGCGAATGGAGGCCACTTGGGCCACGCTAGCTTGGAGGATGAAAGGTCCTGCGTTGGGGCTGTTGGGTGCCGACGATTCAATGTACGCATAAGAGCCGCTCCCACTAGTGTGGTCTTCATTCGGTCCCGTATCAGCCGTGTCCGTCATTCCTGATGTCCGGAGCCATTTAAAGCCGCTCTTTGCAGTAAAGCCGCAGTAATCGAAGTCAAAGTCACACGCCAGTGTATTTAATGAAGTCAGGTTGAAGGTAGGTGAGGGGCCTGAGGTAGGCGAGATGGAAAAGGTAGGGTAGAGGGACATTGAAGGAGCAAGAGATGGCGCTCTCTCTCCGCCGCAGATGCCGGTTTGAAATGACGAACAACTTCGAGTGCTAATTCCACATTCCAGCGCCCCGCAACACGCATACTCTCCCAGAGGACACGGCTCACAGCTCGAGGTCGCGAAGTCGTAAGAGAGGTCACTTGGTAGACGTTCAGGGCAGCCTGTACCGTCGCAATCCATCTCAGCACCGCCTTCACCTGAGTAATACATGTCTTCGGGGCACTCGGAGTAAATCTCGACCTCGCCCGAGGCGATGTAGA
>Ga0307934_1001986_pt1 | contig 11513 bp, 8 predicted proteins | sample OrgLakmetageno90_FD_201838 | JGI IMG/M metagenome (GOLD analysis project Ga0307934, IMG submission 201838) | Saline water microbial communities from Organic Lake, Antarctica - #90 | ecosystem: Environmental > Aquatic > Non-marine Saline and Alkaline > Saline | place: Antarctica: Organic Lake... | reverse complement strand
GGGATACTATGGGTCGCGCACGGGGTGCCCTCCTACGGGAGGTATGGGTTTGGTAGGAAGCCAGCCCTCTGGGTGACCGGTAGAATAATGAGCCGGTGATACTGGCCTTTTGGCAATGGTTTTATTCGATGGCCGGGCCTGGACTCATTTGTTTAGAAACCCAGTCCAAAATGCTTAGATAACGCTAGCCACTGCTCCCGGTTGGAGTCTTGCCCCACATTGGCTTTGCGCAGTGCTACTTTTTGGGAAAATGGTATCTTCTGGGGTTTGTCGGGATTGGCGGCGCGTCTCACTTTGGTGCCTTGGCTGGCGCTGATGGCTTTAAACCAGAGATCGTCAGCCTTGGGAGCCAGTTGTTTGAACAGCATTTCGTTGGTGGCCTCGGCTGGAAGTGAACCGGGTGGGTAGAGCACACCACCAAAGCCGAGCAATAGTGTGTCCTGGTGGTGCTCGCCAGGTGCTTCGTAGCGCCATTGTTTGTAGGGCAACAAGTGACCTTCGTCATCCCAGCGAATGCGCCTGCAGGCGTGGCAGATGATGTCTTTTGGATTGTCTTGGTGGTCGTGGTAAAGCCGGGCCAGGGTGGTTGGGTGATACATCATGTCATCATCGCCGGTAAACAGTACTTGGTCCGGAAATTCAGCGAGAGCGTGTACCAGTTTGGTGTGCGGGCCGACATCTTTTCGGTAGCGTATTTCAAACGGCGCTTGCTCGGTTAAACGGGTCAGTTTAGCCGGGACTTTGCCTTGCAAACGTTCATCAAGCCAAAGAATAACGCGTTCCGGGGCTTCTTCTTGTAGCAACATGCTCTTTATCGCAACAGACACAAACCCGAGGCGGGGTTCAATGGTTGTCAGGTTGGCAATGACGGGTAGGCGCTCCTTTACGATACGAGGCATAGCCTGTTCCAGGTTGCACATGCGCAGAGTGAGCATTCGCTTGAAAGCCGACAGATGTTTGCGCGGTTTCATTCGGTTGGGTCCTTATGCAATTGCTACTTTATGCAGATAGAGGGGGTTACCGTCTAGGTTTAGTTTGTCGCCTGGTATTGCCGACAAGGCGTGGCCGGTGAGGTCGGTTACCCGGGCTACTTCTTTACCCAGGGTAATTTGGCTGCCCGTCAGAGAGTAAACCAGGCTTATCCGGTCGAAATGCCACCAGATAGCACCGTCTTTTTCTTCCCGCCCACGAAATGTCTCTTTCGCCATCAGGGTGTGAAAGTGCACCAGTGCAGGCCAGCCCGGGCGTTCGCGCCAGCCTTTAAGGTTGTCTATTAATCCAAATCCCGGATGGGCCAGGCGCCACCACCAGATGCGTTCGGTCGTGCCTGAACACAACGCAATGAGTGCATAACGAACCATGTAGGCGGCACTGTTTTCTTCGCTTACATGCAACGCATTCTCGACTTTGCCTTTGGGCTGATAGGCACCAGCCAGCGGTGAGTATTCGCCGGTGCCCTGCAGTGGCCAGTTGACTTCGGTAATGTAAAAGCCCTGTTTGTGGTAGTGGTCTGCCAGGGCTTTGGCGAGCAGGCATTTATCCAGTGTCGAGAAACCGGACTGTTCATTTTCGGGCGCGCCACGCCGGTCTACATACAGGTGGTTCGAGAGTGCATCGACTGTTGAGCTGGCTGCCTCCAGAAGGGGCGGGTAGTACTGGAATTCAAAATCGTTAACGGCCGGGCCCAGGAAAATCAGGTTCGGGTAGCGGGCTTTCAGATCGGTTGTGCCGTGCGACAGGGTGTTTATGTCTTCCAAGTTCCACAAACCCCATTTGACCCGGTTAATAGCGTGACCGATTTCGACGCAATGAACATAAGGATGAACGGCGGCCAGTGCTTCGCTCATAAAGGTCTGCCAGCGATCTGGTTGCAGCACCGCTTCTCGCGATTGAACCAGCCCAATGGAGACCTCATGGCCAGCTTCAGCCAGACGGCGAATAGCGTCGCTGGCGTGGTCGAGCCAGGTTTTACCCGGCGGTTCATTTTGATCCGGTGATCGAGACTGGCCTGGTTGGCCTTGGCTTAAATGAAAGTACAGTCTTACAAAGACGGGCAGGCCCAGGGTTTGCTTTAGTTGCTGTATTTGTTGCTCAAAACTCTCGTCGATTTCAACACAGACACCGAGGCGGTGGCCCATGCTAACCGGTGTCTGATATGCGGTTTTTCGAAGGGCCTGATAACGTTGGTAAACGGGCCAAGCCGCTTTCAGGGAGGCGGTTGCCATAGGCCAGAGGTCGGCTTTATTGCGCTCTCGTTTTCGGTCTTTAACCTGCAGCATCACCGAGGGCTGGCCGGACTGTGCATCCCAGAGCCAGCTGTTGCGCGGTGAAGGCTGGCCGGTCGAGACGGCAAGTCGCTGTTGCTGCGGGGTTGTGGCGAACAACCGTTTTAATGTGCGCACAGGGTGTCGCCACTTGCGGCTGCGTTGGTGTAATAGAAACCGGTTGTGGTAGCGCTTGGCCCAGCGTTGGAACTCAGCGGGTATACCGTTATCTTGAAAATACAGATGAAAGAAAATGTGCCGGAAGTGAGACGGGATTTTCATACGCTCCATGTCCCGGGCACGTTGGCGCAAGGTTGGGTCGGGTATCAACTGGCCTCGGTTCAGATCAATAAAGGCTGGGTGCGCCCAGTTTGCGAGGCCAGTGCGCTGCATCAGGATATTTTGTGGCCCCAGGTCTCCGTGCAGAAAGCCGCTGTCGTGCATAGTGCGAATGGCATCGGCGGTAAAGCGTAGCAGGGTAATGAAATCTTCCGCAGAAGGGCGTTCGCGCAGCAGGTAGGTCATCTCCGAGTACAGATCGGTCGACTGGGCAATGTAGCGGGTGATCAGGTAGCTTTCGATCAGTTGGCTGCCTTCCCAGCGTTCCATATAGCCAATAGGCTCGGCAACGTCAGCCCCGTTTGCAAACAAATGGGCGCTGTAGGCGTGGGCACGCTGGGCTTTGCTGCCCTTGCGCCGGTAAATAGCCGAACGCAGCGTATCGGGCTGTTTAAAGGCTTTGATGCACACCGATTCAAGAGTCGGTTCCAACGGGTCATCGAGCCGGTATACCCGGTTCCGTTGCCGGTATAGCAGATCGCTGTCGCTGTGTTGCAACTGTTCTTGCAAACCAGCCAGCCAGTTAACCCCAGTGTTGGTCGCATAGCGTTCCAGGAGCTCGCCTTCGTAGCCAGGCAAGCGCAGGTCGGTTAAAGGTGTATAGCGAGGGGGGTGCGTCATGCGTTCTCAGATCACGATACAGGCCAACAGCGGTCGCGTAGGATAACCGAGATGTGCGGTTCAGGCAAAAATCAAAGGTGGGCACGGAGGGACTGTTTGAGTACCATACGCCCGTTTGAAATTAACCGGATACCCCCTTATTAATGCCCGCTCAGAAAACAGGAAAATCGTCCCTGATGTCACGCTGGCGTGGGCTTTGGCCAAGTCGGATGCACCGACCTCTGGCACGTTTGGCAGCATGGATTGACTTGCTGGTGGTGGACCTTGGTCTGCTGCGTGCGCCGGTGAATCGGCCCTGTGAAATTGCTCCCGGTGTCTGGCGCTCCAATCAGCCGACGCCGCTTCGCTTGAGAGCCATTGCCCGGCGCGGCTTCAAAAGCGTACTCAATTTGCGGGGTGAAGGTCGTAGCGGTGCGTTCCATCTTGAGCAGTACCATGCTGAAAAGTCGGGTCTGCGACTTGTCAGCCTGAAACTGAGTTCTCGTCGACCGCCCACTATTGATCAGGTTGATCAGCTCCTTGCTGTATTTAGTGAAGCGCCTAAACCTATGCTATTGCATTGCAAGTCGGGCGCGGATCGTGCTGGCCTGGTATCGGCGCTTTATCTAATTCACATTGGCGTATCGGCAACTGAAGCCAAGAAACAGTTGTCTTTGCGGTTTTTGCATATCAAAAGCGCTGCGACCGGGATGATGGATCACTTTATTGAAGGTTTCGAGCAGGAAGAAATAGCTCGTGGCGTCGATTTCACCACCTGGCTTCATGAAGACTATGACCGCAATTTGATGATAAAAACCTTTAACAGCGATCGCAAAAACAACTGGCTGGTTGATAAGGTGTTGCGCCGTGAGTGAGACTGCTTCGGCACAAGGGCCAATCGATGCGCTGGTCACCTGGGTAAGCGGGGAAGACCCATCCCACCGAGCTAAACTTAATGCCTACCTGGAGTCGATTGGTCATCGTCCGAAAATTGCCAACCCTAACCGGTACCGGGAAACGGGCGAATTTGCATACTGTATTGCTTCGCTTTTGAAGTATGCACCCTGGCTGCGCCGGGTTCATATTATTGCCGATGCTCAGGAACCGAGCTTTATGCCACTGCTCCGGCAGTCTGGCTGGGCCGACAAGGTTGTGGTGGTTGATCATACCGAGCTGTTCAGCGGGCAAGAGCAGGCACTGCCGACTTTTAATAATCGCGCGATCATGTCGATGCATTGGAATATTGCAGGCCTAGCTGAGCGGTATATCTATTTGAACGATGATTTTATGCTTGTGCGTCCAGTCAAAGCGTCGTGCTTTTTTCGCGAAAATAGAACTTTGCTGACAGGTCAATGGATCCCGCAGCGGCCCGCTGTGCTGCTGCGTGGACTGACAGGATTGGCCTCTAATATGCCGGACAAGCGACCGGGGAATCATCTGGCCCAAGCTTATTCAGCGCGTCTTGCGGGCTACCGGTTTCGCTACTTTAAAGTCCCGCACAAACCGCATCCTTTGCTGAAATCTGTAATGGCAGACTATATGCGGGAGCATCCCCAGCAGCTCGAACAGAATATTAGCTTTCCGTTGCGAGATGAATCACAGTTCCTGGCAGATGCGCTGGTTAACCATCTGGCGCTAAGGCAGGGGAGGGCCGTAGTTGATAATCGCTTCAAAACTCAACGCTTTAAACCGAGCGATTATCGACAGCCCCGGCTGTCCCAGTTATTGTCGACTATTGAATCGAACCCGGCCATTCTATATGCCTGCTTTCAGAGTATGGAGACTATGGATGACTCACTGCGGGCAGAACTTTTTGAATGGCTGAATCAGCGAATGGGCAAACCGGAAGCCATTTTTCGCGAAGGCCCGATCGGGACGCCTGAATGAAACGTAAACCTCTCACTTTGGCCGAGCGTGAGCCGCTGTTGAACAGCAAAACGCGTTGGGTCTATGAACATCCGGACACGCCAGATATGCTCATCAAAGTGCACATGCGTCGCCTTGATACGACACCACAACGGGGCCTTAAAGGCTGGATCGCACGGAACAAAGATCACTTTTTATACACCTCTGGCATAGTGCGAGAGCTGAAGCAATTTGTAGAATCCCGGTATCAGGGCCCTGATGGACCTTGTTACCCCGGTATTCAGTTTTACATCGAACCTATCTATGGCGTGGTTGAAACCGATATGGGCCTCGGCCTGTTAGTATCGGCCGCCCGGGACGCCGCGGGAAAGCTGGCACCTTCGGTACTCAGACTCAGAAAACAGGGGGCGATGACACCCGAACGCCATGCACGGCTAGACCAGTTGCTGCAAGCGCTGCTAGATACGTCCCTGATGATTGGCGATTTAAACCAGGAGAACATTGTGCTTAAAGACGCCGGTCATCCGCATGAGCGCTTTGTGCTGATCGATGGGCTTGGCGAACGCACCTGGATACCGACCCAAAGCCTGGTTGGCTGGGTTAACCGGTGTCGCAAGCGTGCCTTTGTGGCGACGATGCGAAAACGCTTGCAAGGCGACCGGAATGGCTGAATCGCGGCTGCAAAACCGGCTTAAACAGTGGCGTCGTTATTGGGCAGCGCATTTCGATCGGCCCCTGGTGCGGCTGCTGGCCTGGTTGGATGCGATGGTGATCGATCACGGCCTGCTAAGACCACTGTGGAACCGGCCCGAGCCGTTCGCTGCAAAAGCATGGCGGGGTAACCAGCCCAGTGCAGGGCAGGTTCGTCGACTTGCAAAGCAGGGTATTCGGACCATCATCAGTTTGCGTGGGCTGGGTAACATTGGCGCCGCACTCTACGAAAAAGAAGCGGCTGCACAAGCCGGTGTTCAACTGATTTCGTTTAAAATGTCGTCGCGGGGTGCTCCCCGACCGGCGCGCGTGAACGAGCTGATCGAATTAATGCGCACCATTGAGACGCCCGTTCTGTTCCATTGCAAGTCTGGAGCTGACCGGTCGGGGTTTGCCGCTGGTGTGTATTTGCTGGTAACCGGGGAAGGTTCAGTTCAAGATGCCAAAGCCCAGCTTTCCTGGCGCTATTTGCATTTTAAGAGTTCAAAAACCGGACTGTTGCACGAATTCTTCTGCGACTATGAACGGTATCGTGCACAGCGTCCCATCGCCTTTCAGCCGTGGGTTAACGAGGTGTACGATCCCGCGCAGCTGGAGTGTAATTTCAAACCCACAGGCTTTGCCAGTTGGGTGGTCGACAAGGTGCTTAAACGCGAGTAGCACGGTTTTCGGGCGTGAGTGACAAGGTGTTTGGACGTGAATGATAAGGTATTCGGGCGTGAATGAATTCAACTTGGATAAACATGAGGATACCCCTCGCCTGGAGTTGTTAAAGCGACTTTGGCGCGATTATTTGCGCAATCATATTGGTGTTTTGCTGGTTGCCGCTGTGTTGGTGGTGATCGAGGGCAGTGCCCTGGGTTTGCTCAGCTATCTGGTCCAGCCGATGTTCGACCAAGTGTTCGTGCAGGGCAACTCTGACCAGGTAAAGTGGATTGCCCTCGCAATTTTTATCGTGTTTACGGCACGGGCACTGGGCGGCTTTGGGCAACGGGTGATCACCGTGACTGTGGGACTGCGTGTGGTCACTGGCCTTCAAAAAGACATGCTCAGTCATTTGGTGCGGCTCGACTCAGGGTTTTTTGGAACGCACTCACCCGGTGGGCTGATCGAGCGAGTGCGAGGAGATACCCAGGCGTTAAAGAGTTTTGCCAGTACCGCTCTTATTAACCTTGGGCGGGATTCGATTTCACTGATTGCGTTGTTAACCGTGGCCATGTTGGTCGACTGGCGCTGGACGCTGTTTGCATTGTTCGGCCTGCCGTTGCTGTCGTTTCCGATCGCGTTGTTGCGACGACTAATTCTGAAAACGACGCGCAGTTCGCGGGAAGTCTCATCGTTGTTGTCGATGCGGTTGGATGAGATTTTTCACGGTATTAACGCCATTAAACAAAACAACCTGGAAGCCCATGAAGATGGGCGTTTTCAGAAAGAAACCGATCGGTTTTTCAAGTTTCAGCGCCGGTCGGAAGTGGGTAAGGCAGCCATGCCCGCGATGATTGATCTGGTAGCCGGGTTTGGTTTTGTGGCGGTGGTGATTTACGGCGGTCACCAGATTATCGATGGCGAGAAAACCATTGGTGAATTCATGAGTTTCTTTACTGCTATGGCACTGATATTCGATCCACTGCGCCGGTTGAGCAACATCAGTGGTGCCTTTCAGGCAGCCAGTGCCAGTCTGGAGCGGATTTACGGCGTACTGGATCTGGAGCCGCGCATTGTCAGTCCGACAACGCCGGTGCCGGTGCCGGCGAATGTCGGGCAGCTGGATATTGTGTTGGATCATCTTAATTTCGGGTACGCCGAAAAATCCGTATTGCACGACCTGAGTCTGACCGCCCCAGCCGGAAAAATGACCGCGCTGGTGGGCGCTTCGGGTGCTGGTAAAACCACGCTGTTTAATTTGCTAACCCGCCTGGTTGACCCACAATCTGGGCAGATATTACTGGGTGATGTACCGATTAATACGCTGGATCTGATCGAACTTCGCACACTGTTTGCAGTGGTCAGTCAGGATTCCGCCTTATTTGATGAAAGCATCAAACAGAATATTTTGCTGGGTAAACTGGATGCGGACATGGAAAGTGTCGATAAAGCCGCGAAGGAAGCGTTGGTAGATGAATATACCAGGCAACTGGGGGCAGGGCTCGATACTCTGGCGGGGCCACGTGGCACCAACTTATCGGGTGGACAGCGCCAGCGCGTTGCTATCGCCCGGGCCTTATTGCGCGATGCACCCATTTTGCTGTTGGATGAAGCCACCTCAGCGCTCGATACCCGCACTGAAAAACTGATTCAGGAAACGCTGGAAGATCTCGCCAAGCGTAAAACAACCCTGGTGATTGCGCACCGGTTAAGCACCGTCATGAATGCAGACCTGATTCACGTTCTGGAAGAAGGGCGAGTGATTGAAAGTGGCACCCACGATGAATTGCTGGAAAAGCGTGGGGCTTATTTTAATTTGCATACTACGTTTGAAGCTTAACCGGGTTTGGTAGGAGGCCAGCCCTTTTGGCGACCGGTAGAATAGTGAGCTGGTGATACTGGCCTTTTTGGCAATGGTTTTATTCACTGGCCGGGATGCTATCGGTCGCGCACGGGGTGCCCTCCTACGGGAGGCAGAGGTTTGGTAGGAGGCCAGCCCTCTGGGCGACTGGTAGGATAATGAACCGGTGACACTGGCCTTTTTGGCAATGGTTTTATTTGCTGGCCTGGATGCTATCGGTCGCGCACGGGGTGCCCTCCTACGGGAGGCAGGGGGTTTGTAGGAGGCCAGCCCTCTGGGCGACTGGTAGGATAATAGGACGGTGATACTGGCCTTTTTGGCAATGGTTTTATTCGCTGGCCGGGATGCTATCGGTCGCGCACGGGGTGCCCTCCTACGGGAGGTTGGGGTTTTGGTAGGAGGCCAGTATATTGGTGGACTCTACGTTTGCGTTTAGATCTTTAGTTGAGTGTTCTGAGGCTGCTCAAGGTAGTTGGTTTTGGGTAAGCCCTTGAGTTTTTTAAAATCACAGGCATAATGCCGCGCTCTGCGTTAGGGTGGCTTTGCCGGTCCCCCCGCAACGAACGGTCGCAAACCCCGCCAGGCCCGGAAGGGAGCAACGGTAGTGACTATTTCGTGTGCCGGGGTGTGGCTGGTGGAGCCGCCACCCAATTGCGCAACCCATCTTCTGCTGTTTAAGACTAACCTCTTGTTTTATCACGTGTTTTTTTAATGTTCTGGCAGCGATCAGTGATCCAAGTTAGGATATTGCTTCGTTTCAACAGGTTCATGAGTCGAGATGTCATATCAGGTATTGGCCCGTAAATGGCGACCATCCACCTTTGCGGAAATGGTTGGCCAGGCCCACGTCTTGAAAGCGCTGGTTAATTCGCTTGATCAACAGCGACTGCACCATGCCTATCTGTTTACCGGCACGCGCGGTGTGGGCAAGACAACCATTGCCCGACTGCTGGCCAAGAGCCTCAATTGTGAAGTCGGAGTCAGTTCAAAACCCTGCGGTCAATGTTCTGCCTGTACTGAAATCGCCGAAGGTCGCTTTGTAGACTTGATCGAAGTTGATGCCGCTTCCCGAACCCGGGTTGAAGATACCCGCGAGTTGCTCGAAAACGTTCAGTACGCGCCGACTCGGGGTCGTTACAAAGTTTACCTGATTGACGAAGTGCACATGCTCTCGGTCAGCAGTTTTAATGCCTTGCTGAAAACTCTGGAAGAGCCACCACCGCACGTCAAGTTCCTGCTCGCCACGACCGACCCGCAAAAGCTCCCGGCGACCGTCTTGTCTCGGTGTTTGCAGTTCAACCTGAAAAATATGACCCGCGAGAGCATCGTTGGCTACTTGAATCATATCTTGCACCTGGAACAGGTGCCTTTTGACGAGCCAGCACTCTGGTTGCTGGCCGAAGCGGCGAACGGCAGCATGCGTGATGCGCTGAGTCTGACTGATCAGGCTATCGCCTACGGCGAGGGTAAACTGCATGAGTTGGACGTTGCCACCATGTTGGGCACCGTCGATTTAAAACGGGTGCTGCATTTGGTGAAAGGCTTGGTCGAAAAAGACGCTGATAGCCTGATGCATCAGGTCGCCAATATCGCCGAGCATGCCCCTGATTACCGGACCTTGCTGAATGAGCTGCTGTCCTCACTGCATCGCATAGCCATTGCCCAGGCAGCACCATCGGCACTGGATAATAGCAAGGGTGATCGCGACGCAATCGCGGCACTGGCGGCACAGGCCCAAGCAGAGGATGTACACCTGTTTTATCAGATAGGCACTCTGGCGGCCAAAGACCTGGCACTGGCGCCGAGTGAGCGTGCCGGTTTCGAAATGGCGTTGTTGCGCATGCTGGCCTTCAGCCCAAGCCCGGCCCGCAGTATAGAAAGCCTGCCCGCATTACAGAGCCGGGTCAGTGTCGCTACGGAGGCCGGATCCGCAGCACAAACGGACGAATCCATACGCTCCGATGCCGGGCAACAACCCGATTCGACTGCAACCCAGCCGGTTGAAGTGGCGCCTGCCAGTGAATCGGTAATTGACGAACCGCAGTCGCACGAACCGCAATCACACGAACAAGGGGTCGAAGCAGATACCGTCACCGCTCAGACTGAGCGCGCACAAGTCGCGCCTGAGGCACGTCCGACTGGGGGAGAACCCGACGCTGCAGCAACGGATAATGCCGATGACCTGCCTCCCTGGGAAAACGCAGAGGATATCGGGGCTGGCCCCAAGCCAGCATCACCAAAACCCGTAGCTGATGTACTGCAAGCCTCGACACTGGCAGATCCGAGCGTTGACGACGCCGAAACTGGGGGAGCCGAATCCGACGGCCGTGTAAAAGAAAACACGGCATCAGAGCCGGCGGCAGCCGATGGGTTACCGGTCAAACAGCCAGCAGCAGAGGCCGAGTCAGAAACGGCACCTATTAGTAGACCCTCCAGCCGTGAGCCTGATGGTGCACATGACTCCGGGCGGCTCATTCATCCGCAGGATAATCCGGCACGCTGGCCTGACACTGACCGGGTTGCTGACCCTTTGTTCTGGTGGCAGGTTACCTTGCATAAGCTCGGGTTGTCAGGCATGACCAAAACACTGTTTGCTCATTCCGAGTGGGTCGGATTTGAGAGCGGTCATTTACAACTGACGATTTCCGAAAACTATCGAAAACTGATGAATGAGACCCATATTGAGCGAATAATGGCCGTCGTCGGCGAGTTTCTTCCTGGCGTTACCGGTATCGATTACCAGTTTGGCGTGGCAGAAAAAACACCGCAGGCATGGCTCGACCGGTTGCATAACGCCGCCTATGGTATGGCCTTGGAAGCACTGAATCAGGACCCTTTTGTACAGTCTCTGGTTAGGAACTACGCTGGCGATTTGCAAACCGACACGGTAAAACCAATATACAGTCCGCTGCCGTCTGTTTCCTGAGCCTCTGCCGGGCAAGAAATGAGGGCGTGGAGTAATAGCATAGCAATGAGTAACAGGAGCCTGAGACGATGATGAAAGATGGTGACATGGGAAACCTGATGAAACAGGCCCAGAAAATGCAAGAAGACATGAAACGCATGCAGGAAGAAGTGGCCAGAGCCGAGGTCACTGGTGAATCCGGTGCCGGCCTGGTTAAGGTTGTCATGAACGGAAGGCACGACGTTAAGCAGGTTTCTCTGGATAACGCCATTATGCAGGAAGACAAAGAGCTGCTTGAAGACCTGCTTGCCGCCGCGGTGAA
>Ga0307934_1001983_pt1 | contig 11525 bp, 8 predicted proteins | sample OrgLakmetageno90_FD_201838 | JGI IMG/M metagenome (GOLD analysis project Ga0307934, IMG submission 201838) | Saline water microbial communities from Organic Lake, Antarctica - #90 | ecosystem: Environmental > Aquatic > Non-marine Saline and Alkaline > Saline | place: Antarctica: Organic Lake... | reverse complement strand
GGAGCGGTGCTCCGCAGTCTCAACGAACTTTGCCTGCTTGGACTTACAGCAGGGACAAATCGCCAGCGCCGCCGTGCTGATAATGTGATAAAACTCAGTCTGATCCTTGCGGATCGTCTTTTTATAGTGGAATCCACGGATGCCCTGAGTATGGTAAACAATGCTGGTTGTCATAGTTTTGGTGTATTGATGTCGAAAACCAGACAGCAAAACGACAGCCAGCACCTTCTCAACCCTCTAAATCACAGCAATCAACGGACTCATCGACGCCTCTAATCTAAGACAGACAAGCGGCTAAGAAAAAAGACCCTGGCTGCCTATTGTCCGAAATCCGTGAAGAGGCATACTTTTAGCTGATGGGTAGTTATGCGATGTTTTCTACTATCGGTATGTGCCTACTTAATCAGCCTTGTTTCGGGATATGCGGCTAGCGAGGAGGGGATGCTCAGTGTGACATTTGTTGGCACGGGTGGGCCGGAGGTTACTGTTGACCGGGAGGGGATTGCGACGCTTGTGAGCACTGCCAACGGAAACTATCTATTCGATGCGGGGCGCACTGTGATGCAAAACCTCTACGAAGCGGGCGTAGATCCTCGCGATGTGGATACGATTATTCTGACGCATCTGCATAATGATCACATTGAAGGTCTGCCGAATTTATGGATGACGGGCTGGTTTTTGCTCGGGCGGGAGCAGCCTCTAAAGATTGTTGGACCTGTTGGGACTAAGGCCATGATTGAGGGTATGTATGCGATGTATCAGTTTGATGTGAAGCATCGGGCCAATGCGTTTAATGATCCGGCGCATTTGCTGATCGATGTTACAGAATTGGACGCTGAGGGAGTCTTTATCGACAACGGGCCTCTCAAATTTACGGCTTTCCTTGTCGAACACGGTGATGGTGATCCGGCTTTTGGTTATCTTATCGAAGATGGCTCGCAATCCGTCTTACTCTCGGGAGACACGCGATTGTGCGATAATCTGATCAAACATGGTCAGGGTGTTGATATTCTCGTTTCAAATATTTTAGCCATGCCAGACGAGTTGGCCAAGAAACCGGAAATGCAAGGAGTTGTCGCTAAGTTGATGACGATTCCAGAAGCAGTTGAGCTCTTCAACGCAACCCAGCCACGGCTCGCTGTCTACTCGCACTTTGTGACGAAAGATATTCCGCACCATTCGCTAGATACTTTTATAGAATCAACTACCCGTTCGCTTGGTTACACAGGCGCACTGTTTCTCGGTAAAGATGGCTGGAGCGTTGGCTTACCTGAATTGGAAATAAGCCCGCCGCCACCAGCTGAGCAACTGCCCAATCTCGACCGTAAAGTGAGCTATGAGGATTAAGCTTGCTGTTTATTTTTCTGGTTTGCTTGGCTTATAAAAGCGGTCGTGCATCTCGGTCATCATGGCTTTTGCGTCGATACCTTCGGGGACTTTTGAGGTGTCGATTTTGGCGACGGCTTCGGGCGTGGCATAGACGCCAGGGTGCCATTCGGGCATATCCTCGAACATGTTATAGCGCATCTCCGGAAAACTGGTGTGGTCGTAGCATTTCCACATGCGGCGCATACGGAGCATCTCGGGGAAATTAATTCCTGAAGGATCGCCAAGCATCTCGTAGCCTTCCCATGTGCTTGCGGGGTCGTTTAAGAGCGCGCCGTTCATTTTCTGCGTGATTTCAAGTAGTTCGCGGTTGGCGGGCGCAGCGCAGGGGAAGATGCCGAGCATCTCATCAAATTGATCGAGTTCACTCAGGCCAAAACTGAGCGTATGGATCTGATGATGGGCGAGGCACCAGCGCGCGTTGAACTGGATTGGGGTGACCGGTGCACACAGTTCGTTCAGCTTTGCAGAGGGTTCATAGAGTTTCCCACCTTTGTCGTTTGGAGAGATAATGAAGACGCCGATATCTTTCGCTGCGGCATAGTCGACAGCGCCTAAATTATGCTGACGGAAGTAGTAGTAGTGGAGGTTGACGAAGTTGAACATGTCGGTCGCGAGCGCATCGATGATGACGTCTAGCGGGCCGTGGGTCGAGAAACCGACTTCGCCAATAATACCTTGTTCGCGCATTTCGAGGAGTGCTTCGACGGGCCCGCCTTTCTTGGTCGAATAGGCTAACTTCTCGGGCGTGTTGATGCCGTGCCAGCCGTAGAGGTCGATGCGATCGGTTTTGAGGCCTTTGAGTTGTTCGTCGACCAGCTTCCAAGCATCATCTGCAGTCTTTGGGTCACCCTTCGTCATCAGATAGTAGCTGTCACGCGGGCGCTTGAGCACATCGTTGAGAGCGATACCATAGGCATATTCACTTTTCCCGTAACCGTAGGCGGTTTCGATATGATTTATGCCACAGTCAAATGCCTTTTGGGTGATCTTTGCGCACTGATCAATCATCTCAGACGACGGCTCGGTGCGAGGTTCACCCCAGCCGTCTTTAAAACGCATGCCGCCCAGCGTAATGTTGGACAGCCACTTGTTGGTCCTCCCGAAACGGCGGTATTGCATCGATGCTTTTTGGTTTAGAATACTCATCGTGCACTAGTGTATGCTTCCGTCTAAGCATTGCAATATTGCTGAAGAGCGAATCGGAAATCGGCCGCTCGCAGGCTTCAGCTGCATTCACTATCCTCTAAAAGTGGGTTGGTTCTCTGCGGAGTAGTTGCCCGTGGCCTAGCTTACCGATGAATGTCCCGTCCTGGGCAACCGGTTCGCCGCGGACAGTTACAAAGCACGGACGACCTTTGATCGTCTCGCCTTCGTATGGATTATAATCCACATTCATATACTGCTTTTTGGCTGTTATTTTACCCAGGAATTTGGGGTCCCAAACTACGATGTCGGCATCGGCACCCACGCTAATAGTTCCCTTTCGAGGAAAGAGACCGAAGATTTTTGCTGTGGCTGTGCTCGCGGAATCGACGAAACGATGGAGGTCCAACTTGCCTGTGCAGACACCTTTAGTCCAGAGCATCGTGATACGATCTTCGAGTGATGGAATCCCGTTCGGAATTTTGGTGAAGTCACCTTTACCCATTACTTTTTGGCCTTTGAAATCGAAAGGAGCATGATCGGTCGCGACTGTGTTGATAAAGCCCTGCTGTAGCCCGTTCCAGAGATAGTCTTGGTTGGAGACGTCGCGTAGTGGCGGAGACATTACAAATTTCGAGCCTTGAAAGTTTGGCTTTTCGGCGTCGCGTATGTCGTGGGTCAGGTATTGGATCAAGGTTTCGATCCAAATGTTTACACCTTTCTCGCGGGCCTTAAGCGCGACTTCGACGGACTCCCGGCAACTTGTATGCACGGGGTAAATATGGGTGCCGTGAATTTGGGCAAATGTAGTTAGATGTTGCATGCCCGCTGCCTCGACCATGGGTGGGCGGCTGTGATAGTGCCACTTGGGAGCCGTCTTACCCTCGGCCAATAGCTTCTGTTGCAATTGGGCCACCAGCTCGGCATTTTCGCAATGCGCGGTGACGATTATACCCAGTTCCTTGGCCAGCCGCATCGTGTGAAAGAGGCTTTCATCGGTAAGGCCGAACGCACCCTTATAGGCGAGAAAGATTTTGAAACTGGCGATGCCATCGTCAACGATCTCGCGCAGCTCGGATTCGGCCTGTGCGTCCAGTCCAGGCACACCCATATGAAAGGTGAAATCGCAAGCGGATTGACCAACGGCTTTGCCTTTCCAGACCTCATAGGATTCGAGTAAACCTTCGCCGAGCATCGGGCAGCACATTTCGATTAGAGTGGTCGTGCCGCCGACGACGGCTGCCTTGCTGGCCGTTTCATAGGTATCTTTAGCCGCGGTGCCCATAAACGGCAGGTGGATATGGACGTGTGGATCAATGAAACCCGGAAATATATATTTCCCTCGGGCGTCGATGACTTCGGCGTCTTCCGGTGCAGCCAAGTCAGCGCCGATTTCTTTGATAATTTCGTCTTCAATCAGAACGTCCGCTTTTTGACGGCTGTCTGCATTGATAATTTCTCCGTTTTTAATGAGTCGTTTCATATTCAGCAGTATTAGTGATGGGCGGGGATCGGATCAATGGTGCCTTCAGCGAGTCGGTTTTGATAATCTTTCCAACTCATCGGTTCTTTTCCAGTATCGATATCCACCATTTCGATACAGTCATCTACAGGACAGACGAGTGAGCAGAGATTGCAGCCGACGCATTCGACTTCTTTGATTTCAGGGATCGGTTTACCCGGTAGGCGTCCCGGGCCGAGGCCGTGTGCCCCCGGCTCGATCAGGGCAATCGCTTGGTGCGCACCGTCTTCGCAGGCAATGTAGCAGAGGTTACAACCGATGCATTTGTCGTAATCGATTTCCGCGATGCGCTTGTAGTTTAAGTTGAGCGTTTCCCATTTATTGATGGTTGGCACCGCTTTGCCGCGCAGGTCTTCGAGTGTTTGCATGCCTTTACTGTCGAGGTAGTCGCTAAGGCCTTCGATCATGTCTTCGACGATGCGAAAACCGTGCTGCATAATGGCGGTGCAGACTTGCACACTGGTCGATCCGAGAGCGATAAACTCTGCGGCGTCTTTCCAATTGGTAATCCCTCCAATGCCGGAAATCGGTAATTGGAGGTCAGGATTGGACGCACAGGTTTCGACCATATTCAGGGCAATCGGTTTAACGGCGGAGCCGCAGTAACCGCCGTGAGAGCTTTTGCCGTCAACATAGGGTTCAGGGATGAGTCGATCGAGATCGACTTGGGTGATGCTGTTGATCGTATTGATCATCGAAATGGCGTGGGCGCCCGCGTTTTTCGCTGCGAGTGCGGGTAGGGTGATATCGGTAATATTCGGAGTTAGTTTTACGATAACTGGAATTTCCGCTACTTCCATGACCCAGCCGACGATGGTTTCCATCACGTCGGGGTTTTGCCCAACTGCCGAACCCATGCCGCGCTCACACATGCCGTGTGGGCATCCGAAATTTAGCTCCACGCCGGCGGCTCCGGCATCGACGGCGCGCTTCATCAAGTCATGCCAGTTCTCTTTTGTATCGGTCATGAGTGAGGCAATGACAGCGCGGTCGGGCCAGGCCTCGGCGCACTCTTTAATTTCTCTGAAATTCGTTTCAATCGAGCGGTCAGTGATCAGCTCAATATTATTAAAGCCTGCCATGCGGGTATTCCCAATTTTATGGGCGGAGTAGCGGGAACTGACATTGACGATGGGATCGCCTATGGTCTTCCAAACTAAGCCTCCCCATCCAGCTTCAAATGCGCGGTGGCATTGGTAGCCCGTGTTGGCCGGGGGAGCGGATGCGACCCAGAACGGATTTGGTGATGTGATGCCTGCAAAATTGATCGATAGGTCTGCCATAATGATTATCCTTTGAGTGCTGAGAAGTAAGCTTTTTCGAGTTCGGGAACGCGGACCGGGTTATCATACCCTGAGCCAATCGGTTCGGTGTCGGGCACGCCGATACGTGTTTTTTGGACGGGACCTGCGACGGATTCTCCGGTGAATACCAGATGCATGCCGCGAGCGGCTTTTTTGCCTTCGGCGACTGCGTTGACGACTTCGCTGCCACCGTTCGCAGCATCGCCGCCGGCATAAACTCCGGGGAGGTTAGTGAGCCCGTTTGTAGGGTCCACCTGGATACGATTGGCGCGGTCCAATTCGAGATTAGGTAGAAGTGCTTTTAGAATGCTAGCCTGTTTTTCCTGGCCGGCCGCTTTGATCACCATGTCGCAGGGGACGTCAAATTCGGAACCTGGGATGGTAGTTAGGTTGCCGGAAGCATCGACCTCGGTTTGGACTAAGCGGATGCCTGCTACCGTGCCGTCACCGAGCACTTCGATGGGAGCGGCATTAAAGATAAATTCGCAGCCATCGGCTTTGGCCAAGTCGTATTCGTATACGTAGGCGGGCATGTCGATTTCACCGCGACGATAAATGATGGTAGCCGATTCTGCCCCCAAGCGTTTGGCTTGGGTGACCGCATCAATGGCTGTGTTGCCGCAACCAATAACGATGACATTTTTACCGACGGGCGCTTGGTCGAGCGGACCAGTGTGAAAGGTTTCGATGAAGTCGAGCGCTTCGACGACTTCGGGGAGTTGCTCCCCCGGAATATTAAGCGAGCGGGCACTGCCCAAGCCAAGGCCTAGAAAGACCGCATCGTATTCCGCTTGAATGGATTCCATTGTGAGATCACTGCCAACTTCAGTCCCACATTTGAATTCGACTCCCAGGCTTTTGACCATTTCGACTTCGGCCAGGCTGGTTTCGGGTTTAAGTTTATAGTAGGCGATGCCGTAAGTGTTGAGCCCGCCGGCTTCCGGCTTTTTCTCGAAAATGACTGCCTGGTGGCCAAGGTGTGCGAGTTCCGCAGCGCAGCCCATGCTCGATGGGCCGCCTCCGATGAGGGCGACTTTTTTTCCGGATTTGGTATCAGCGGGTTTGAGGACGGGGATTGCGTTGTCGTAAATGTGATCGGTTGCGAAGCGCTGGAGACGCCCGATTTTGATCGGCATTTCATCACGGTCCAAGAGGACACAAGCGCCTTCACACAAAACTGAAGTGGGGCAGACGCGGGCGCAACTGGCACCGAGAATATTGGCCTCGAGGATAGTTCGACCTGCTCCGGTGAGATGATCATTGGAGATTTTCTTGATAAAGCCTGGTATGTCGATTCCGGTTGGGCATGCAGTTATACAAGGCGCGTCAAAGCAGAAGAGGCATCGGTCGGATTCGACCTGAGCCTGTTGTGGGCTGTAGGCAGGTTCGATTTCGGCCATATTCGCGGCTGCGGTTTTTAGGTCTAAGCGTGGTTTTAGTGGCATGATTGTAAGATGGTTTTAGATGATTGGAAAATTCCGGCCGCGTAAGTGGCTAGGGATGCAAAAGTAGGTTATTCTTCGCAATCGAGATTTAGAGCGTATATCATGAGACGTCTGCAGTGAGTTGGAGTGACCGATCGAGGACCTCGAGTAAGAAGTCGATGTCGGCCTCATTTACGCACATTGGCGGCGTGATGCGGAGGATGCTGCCGTGCAGACCACCTTTGCCAATGAGCGCTCCGAGGTCTTTAGCTTTTTCAAAGACGGCTGCGGTGCGTGCGGTGGCGGGAAGTTTTGTCTCACGATTGGTGACGAGTTCGATCGCGACCATGAGGCCTTTACCACGGACATCGCCGATGACTTCGTATTTTTCCATTAGTTTACGAAGCCCAGCGAGCAAGCGTTTTCCGAGGACTGCGCAACGCGCCTGCAGCTGGTCGCGCTCGATGATTTCGAGGACGGTCTTACCAATAATACAGGAGACTGGGTTCCCTCCGAAGGTGTTAAAGTGTATCTTTTGCTGAAGGGTGGCGGCGATTTCGGGTGTGGTGACGACTGCTGCGAGCGGAGCGCCGTTACCGATGCTTTTTGCCATTGTCACGATGTCGGGTATGACGCCCTGTGTTTCGAAGCCCCAAAAAGCTTCACCGGTGCGCCCGAATCCGGCCTGCACTTCGTCGGCGATGCAGACTCCACCGGCCGCTCTAACTCGCTTGTAGGCTTCTTTGAGATAACCATCCGGAAAAACAACGACACCACCGACGCCTTGAATCGATTCGGCGAAAAAGCCAGCGATATTGCCGGAAGTGCCATATTCTATGAACTCGGTCAGTTCTTCGGCATATTTACTACCAGCGTCGGGATCGTCGTAGCCCCACTGGCCGCGATACGGGTCTGCGTTTTTCACGTGGTGCACGCCGAAGGAATGGGCGGTATTGAATTTCCAAGTGCTGTGCGATGTCAGTGCCATGGTCGTGGCGACTCCACCGTGGTAGGCATTGCGAAGTGCAAGCGCATCGTAGTTACCCGTATACAGCCGAGCCATTAGCAGAGCCAGGTCGTTGGCTTCGGAGCCGGAGTTGACGAAGTAGCAGACTTTGAGATTACCCGGCATGGTGGCAGCGAGTTTTTCCGCGTATTCGGCGATCACGTTGTTGAGATAGATCGTCGTGGTGTGCGAAATGGTCTCCATCTGTTTGGAAGCGGCTTCAGTTACCTCGGGGTGAGCATGCCCCACGCTGACGGTAACAATCCCTCCGAAGGCATCCAAATAACGGCGACCGAATTGATCATACACATACTGCATGGAGCCTTCCACGATCATGATCGGCTGCTTGTAATATAGAAACAGCGCTGGATTCAGGTATTGCTTCCGTAGGGCCATGGTGGCCTCAAAAGAAGGGCCTGTGTAGGGCTTTGGCGTGTGTGCGTAAGGTGGAAGTTCTGGAAGAGTCATGTCGAGGGCACCTCTTTTTTGGTGAAGCATTTCATGAGGATTGCATAGATCAGAAATGCGAGAATGAACCCGGTGAACCAGGCGTAGTTATAAATTGAAGTGAAAAAGGCAGGCACTTTGACTGAGCTGACTTGAGCGATAAATCCCGGTATGTTCGGGAGGACGGCGAGGATCATCGCAATGAGCGCGGCTGGATTGTAACCCTTCCAATATCGGTAGGGGCCATTTTTAAGATAGAGTCCGGCCAAGTCGTATCGCGTGCGGCGGATCATACAGTAATCGCAGATAAGGATTCCACCGATCGGTCCCAAGAGCGCAGAGTAACCGATGAGCCAGGTAAAGATGTAGCCGTTTGGGTCGGCGATGAGCTTCCAGGGCATCATGAGAATGCCGATGACGCCCGTGATGAGTCCGCCGGTGCGCAAGCTGATTCGTTTGGGCAAGCAATTGGAAAATGCGGTGGAAGGGGCGACAACGTTAGCAGCGAGATTTGTTGTCAACGTGGCCAAACAGAGCGACAGCATGGCCACGACAATTAGGATCGGGCTATCAAACTTGGACAGAAGCGTGACTGGATCCCAAATCGTTTCTCCAAAGATGACCAAAGTTGCACTGGTCACAGCGACGCCGATAAAGGCATAAAATGGCATGGTCGTGTTCAGCCCTAGGAACTGGCCGACGATTTGATCTTTCTGGCTCTTCGCTTCGCGGGTGAAGTCAGGAATGTTGAGCGAGAGGGTGGCCCAAAACCCGACCATTGCGGTCAATCCGGGGAAGAAGACGGCCCAAAATTCGGAGGACGTTTCAAACTTAGCGGGTTGTGAGAGCATTGGGCCAAACCCGTCTGCTTTAACATAGGCCCAAACGAGGAGCGCGAGTCCAAGCCCGATCAATAAGGGGGCCCCCCAGTTTTCGACGAAGCGTATACTCTCCATGCCTTTCCAGAATATACCGATATTGAGCGCCCAAAAGGCGAGAAAGCTGATAAACTGAGCTATGTTTATTTGAATTTGATCATTACTGAGAAAGCTAAGAACCGTGGAATTGGCCAATCCAGGTGACGCTAGGCAGGCGATGGCGTAAATGGCCGTGCCGCCAATCCATGCTTGAATCCCGAACCAGCCGCAGGCCACGATCCCGCGCAAAATAGAGGCGATGTGGGTGCCGTTAACGCCGAAGGCTGCACGGGCGAATACTGGAAAGGTAATGCCGTATTTGGTGCCAGCGTGACCATTAAGAATCATGGGTGCGAGCACGATCAAATTACCTAATGCTACGGTGAGAATGGCCTGCCACCAGTTCATCCCGTCCGAGATAAGGCTACTCGCGAGCATGTAGGTTGGAATGCAGACGGACATGCCCACCCAGAGAAATGCGATGTCCTTCGTGCCCCATTTGCGGGCGTCGGAACGTATCGGGGCCAGGTCTTGGTTGTAAAGGGATCCAGCCTCGATTTCGGTGAGTTCCTCGGTTGTTAAATCAGACTGCAGTTCACTGTTCATAGTTGAGACGTTTTATGATCCTTTCGCGGCTATCCAGTGGATCGTCTTTTCAGCGAGCTTATCCAAGGCGGTGACAGACATCTCGATGTGTGCCTCTTTGGTGTCCTCAATTTTGTTATGGCTGATGCCGTTAAGACTTTGAACAAACATCATGATCGTGGGGATGCCGATCCGGCCTGGCTCTGCCGCGTCGTGGAGCGGTCCAGAGGGTAGGCGATGAGTGACCCCGCAGGTTTCCAGAATAGCTTCGTCGCAGAGTGCGATCAGGTCGTCGTGAAAAAGAACTGGATCGATTTGCCAGAGCCGCTCCCAGTGAACGGTGACTTTAGCTTTTTCAGCAAAGCGCTCACTGGCTTCTTTGGCCTCGGCCAGCATCTGCGCGAGAGCGGGTGCGTCGAGATGGCGCTGGTCGAGCGTGATGGTGCAGTCTTCGACGACGCTGGTGACGATGCCGGGCTTAGTCACACAGGACCCGATGGTGCAGACGCCACCATTTCGATCGGTGATTTCGTAAATTTCGGGGCTCATGAGGGCGGCAGCGAGAAAAGCATCTTTGCGCCGATCCATTGGCGTGCTACCTGAGTGAGCGGCTTGGCCATGAAATGTAATTTTATGGCGCTCGACTCCGAAAGTGCCGAGCACGGTGCCGAGTGGTAAATCTTTATCGAGGAGCACGGGGCCTTGTTCGATATGCAGTTCCAAATAGGCGGCGGCATTTTCCAGCTCTTGACCGGAGTCTTTGACGCGTTCGAAATCTATACCGTATTTCTTGATCGCATCTGTTAGTTTAATCCCATCGCGATCCACCAAAACGCGCGCCTCTTCCATATCGAGCGTGCCTGAGCAGGCCGATGAGCCGAAAAGACTTTTACCGAATCGGGCACCTTCTTCGTCTGCCCAGTCGACCAGGCGAATGGTTACCGGGGGTTCTGTTCCGTATTGGTCGATGATGCGCCGCAAACTTTCGAGTGCGGCCATAGTATTGAGGCAGCCATCGAGCCAGCCACCATTTGGGACCGAATCAATATGTCCGCCCATGATAATCGCTTGGTCGGATTTTCCTTTTAAGGTAGCCCATAAATTACCAGCTGCATCGGTGTGCACTTCGACGGGCATGGTCGCAAGCTTCGCTTTTAGCCAATTCCGGGCCTCGGCCCAAGTTTCTGTAAAAGCTACTCGCTGCGCTCCATTTGTATCTCCAGTCAAAGCGCGGAGATCTTTTAATTCTGCAACCGTTCTTTTCGGTTGGAGGGTATCACTCATATTGTTGGTTAAGCAAAGTCTGGGCCATATCAGCAATTGGCGGCGAATCGATTCCCTCGGCGGTCGTGAAATTGGTATGATAAGACTCCAGTTGCATGTTTAATCGGTTGAATAGTGGGCATGACTGTAACCTGCAGTTCGCTGTTTTTGGGCTGGTTCAGCACCTTTGGTTAGGCATCCCTAAACGGGTAATCTGTTCAACAAATCTAACTTGTTTCAGCGACGGCCTACTTGTCGGAATTGAGAGGACGAAAGGCCCTATTTGCTAAGCCAATGTGAAGGAGCAATATTCCGAGTAGATAGACCAGCAACCACCAGTAACCAATTTGCTGGGGGAGGTTTTCAGTATTGAGCGTTGAAAAGGGGACTTTCAGGCCAAGATCAACAAAGTAGTCGATCATGTCGATGACGAGCCAGGCGGCGTGGTTGAGAAAGCTGGCGATTGGCGAGAGGCCTAGGAGGCCGAAGGTGAGTGAGAGGACACCGGTGCAGATGGTGATCGCG
>Ga0307934_1001982_pt1 | contig 11527 bp, 5 predicted proteins | sample OrgLakmetageno90_FD_201838 | JGI IMG/M metagenome (GOLD analysis project Ga0307934, IMG submission 201838) | Saline water microbial communities from Organic Lake, Antarctica - #90 | ecosystem: Environmental > Aquatic > Non-marine Saline and Alkaline > Saline | place: Antarctica: Organic Lake... | reverse complement strand
TGCTTGATGGTTGATTCACTCAAGATCATCTCCTGGGCAATAACCAGGTTTGTTTTGCCATGAGCCATGTCAATCAAGGTCTGCAACTGGCGTTCGGTCATGTCTTCAGGAGAGGCATCCTTTGCACTTTCGCTTGCGGCTACCGTTCTGACGCCGATGGCGTCTAGGAACAAACCGCCGGCATCCTGGACCGCCCTTAGGGCAGAGGCCAGCGGGCTAAAGATATAAGCACCAGGAGTCGCAACCCTCACTAGCACCCCAACCGGCAGGTCGTCTCTGATCAGGACACAGGCTGTCGCCTGAGTAATTTCCGAATCAACTTCAATCTCAATGGTTTCGACCCGTCTCGACCTGGCTGCAAGAGTCAACAAGTTTTCATCGAACTGGCTTAGCTTTTGGTCGTCATAGGCGATCTTCCCGAAAGAACCAAGTAGTTGCCAACGTCCGGCATTGGTGAGCGCATATAACTGCGCGCCAAGGGTTCCTGGTCCAAACACTTCGTCACTTGCAAGCCTTCGGCATAGTTCATTGCCGCTAGAGCTGGCACCAAACAAACCGATTACTCTTGCCGTGTGTTCTAGTTCTTGTTCAATCATCATGCGAAACTCCGTTCCCCAATGCTCGGACAGTTAGTCTGATTTTCCTGTTCATGACTAAAAGTTTACTCAGTTTAAAGAATATACTAGTGCGTACAGACATTATAGATACCCGTTTATACCTAGGTGCCAGCTAGTAACCAAAGACCCCACCAGCTGGTTACCTAACTATGTAAGGGTGTGCTATCTCCTGCTTGGTTGGTGGTAGCTCTCTTTTACAGCCTGCAATCAAAAGGTTGTGGGAAAACCAAGACACAAAGGATAAAACATGTCTAAAAAGATGACCCGTAAGGGTCTGGCTTTTGGTGCAGGGTTTGCTTTGGTTGCATCGGGGTTGGCATCAGTGCCGGCTCAGGCAGCGCTAGAGTCAGGCATATCACTGGGAGCACATTATGGCCAAAGCGACGAACTGGTTGCAGTCCAAGATCTCACACATGGAATCGTGCTGGCAACAGAGCTCACGAGCATTGGCAACACCGATGCCTCTAAGCTCAAATATTTGGTGGAAATCGTTCAGACCTCTGACTTAGATGAATGGGGTGACATAGATGGAACCCCAGATTTCAACACGATTTATGCCTCACAGCTGGCTGATGGAACCACCGACCAGTTCAAGACCGCTGGTAATGACGCTACAGTAACTACTCCAGAGGGTTCTACAACTTCTAGGGTAGTCACCCCAGCCAATATGGGAACCACCAGGAGCTTCGGTATTACTTCAGGTGCTATGTCAGGTGACTCTAACGTCAGCGACGCCGCAGGAAACACCGACGACGTAATCCTCGTTGTTCCAGGCCACGACTTCGCCGTTGCCGATGTCGTCAACCTAGCAACTGGAGCGGTTTCAAATACCACCGGTCCCGAAGATCTCGTAGGCGCCTATACAGTAACCGGTATCACTGGCAACTCAATCACCCTTGAGGGTAACCAGCTAGCCGACATCACAGAAACCAATGACGAGGCAGTTACCCTCGCAACCGGGGCAGTCGTGACTGGCAAGTCTCAACCGTCGGCTTCAGAGACCAATCTCTTGTTCTTTGCCGTACCTGACCAAGAACTAGACGGAACAGCCACAGACCATGAGCCAATCTCGTTCAATGTCACCGCTTGGGTTGACAACAACAGCAACGGCGTAATTGATGCCAACGAGTACTCGTCTGGTGCCAAAATCGTTACTTTCGTCGCTCAGGAAGATGTCCTATTTGTCCACAATGTAGATTTCTTTACAGTGGGAGACACGACCTTGGGCGGTAACTGGTACGCAGATGGAGTTAACACTCGAAACCTAACTGCGGTTATGAAAGAAAATAGTCAAATCGGTTTTGAAGTTGAAGCTGATGATGCGACTGTTGGAGCAAAGCAAAAGACTGACAACACAGATGGAACTGCAGTCGGGAACGCAACACATGCTTACAACGCGACGTTCGATCGTTACGATTGGGCTTACGATGCCAATGGAGTTGGCGCTATCGATGAGTCCGCGGCTGCAATTGAGGCGGAGGCATACTCCTTCGCCCTTCTCGTGGATGACGGAGCCGACAAGGAGCCAGGAGATGCTGACGGAGCCGGTGTGTACTTCATATCGGATGCTGGCACTGCGAGCGGTAACTTGTCGGACACATCTATAACTTCAACCGCTTCTGCATCTGGCCTAAACAAAGCGGAGATCGTAGTTGACACTTCAACTACCATCTCGCAGAACGCCACAAATGCAGGAAATAGTCTTATTGAAGAGGCGGAAAGCGTAGAAGCCCTTACAGGCACGACGTCAATTCCGTTCACGGTCGATCTCTACACTGGCGCTACCACTAGGGCTGGCAGTGGGATAGAGGTGGAGGTTACTATAAAGGACGTAGCCAACGCCCTAGATACCACCACTCTAACCGTCGAGGGTAAGACCCTAACCGCCATCACTGCCGCTAACCAAGTCAGCTTCACCGCTAAAACAAATTCAAGCGGTCAAGTTGCGTTTACCATTGAGGCAGACATAGGAGCTGATGGGGAGTCGTTCACAATCGATGCACGAGCCGGTGACAAGTCAATTGATACTACAACAGTCCAGTGGGCTAATCGCGACTTCAAGTTGTTGCAGACACCTGACACCAACTTCAAGATTGACACCCAAGGCTCTGTAGTTGCTGAGTATCAGGTTGTTGACCAATTCGGCGAGGCTCCAGTAGGGGACTACCAGCTAGCGTTTACGCGAGCTAGAACCTCAGGCGACAGGACTGTCGCACTGGGAACTGTCGCCGAGTGGTCATACGTGGCCCCGGTTAGCGAAACGGGTCGTTCCACCGTGACCATCACGGACAACGGCTCTTCTACAGCTGAGGGAGTTGACACCGTCACGGCAACGTTGCAGAAGGCAGCGACCGCCGGAACGGGCTATGTCGGCACCGATGACACAGATACCTTCACCGTCACATATGAGACGGATTTAGACGGGATGTCAGCTACTGCGACGGTTAACAACAACGGTGTGCTTGTGGGAACAACTAGTGTGTTCCCTGTTTCCATCGAGACCGTGTCACTAGTCGACTTCGACTCGAGGCTCGGAAGCGTGGACCCTGAGTACACCGACACAAATACCTTCAATGACAGACTCAATAACACCGCCGACGACATACTAACTGTCTCTGGAACGGTTACTGACTCTGACAACGATGGCATTGCCGGTGTTGCAGTTGAATTGTCAGCAGAAGGGTTGAACTTCGCTGACGCGAACACATCAGCCGGATCCACGTTGATGCTCAACAACTCAGTCGTCGTCGTGACTGACGCGAATGGAGACTACGAAGCGTTTGTTCGTAGTTCCGTGAGCGGAAAGCAGACAGTAAACGTGAACGCGCAAGGTGCAAAGGCCAGTGTTGATGTCACATTCGAGGGTTCGACGGGAACCGCGGACGCTATGACCCTTCAGGTAGCCTCAGCGGTTGTCGACGGACGGACTAGCGATGTCAAGGTGACTGTTTTAGACAAGCTCGGAAACCCAGTTTCCGGCGTGGCTGTGACATTCAAGGAGACCGGCCCAGGTTACCTAAACACCAACAGCGGAACCACTGATGCTGATGGTGAAGTAATGGTGAACCTGATTACCTTAGAGGGTGACACTGGATCGAGCACCATCACTGCAAGTGCCACTATTGGTCTAGAGGCAACTTCTGTTGCTAAGACCATCACGGTTGGTGCAGTGGCTTCGGCCCAGAAGGTAAATGCTGGTTCATTCAAGGGCTACGTAGCGCTTTATGCAAAGGGCTACGAGGGTCAGAGAATGAGCGCCAAGGTTGGAAAAGACTGGGTAATTGTTGCAGCTATTCCAGCTGCAGCTAACGACCTCTTCCGTGCGGTTGAGTTCGTAGGCGCAGGTGTTGAGATCTCAGTACGTCTCTACATCGACCGCGTACTAATAGACACAATCCCACTAGTAACCAAGTAGTCATTGACTGCTAAGTAAGTAAAGAGAGATAACCAATCCGGGTGGGTGGGAAAACACCCACCCGGATTCATCTTTTTTGTACTAACAACAGGACAAAATAATGGCTGATAGTTTTGACAACAATGACCCACTCGAGGAGTTGTTGGATGAAACAGGGGACGACCAGTTCGGGTTACCGCGTTTCAGGAATCACGCCGAATCAGACGCGCCGCTTGTTCTAAAAAGCTGGAGCGCCCAAGACTTTTCAGATATTTACGTTCGTTTTTATCCATTTGTGCTGCGACACGCAAAGCGATACCTCACTAATTACTCTCAGGCCGAAGAGGTCACTCAGGAAGCGTTTCTGTACCTGATGACCTCTCTGCCCGAGGTGGACAGCGAGACGGGTGTTCTAAAGCTATTGAAGTGGAAGACTCGACTGCTAGCGCTAGACGTAATCTCGGCGAACGGCCGAACTTCTTTTGCGCCACTGGATGACCACAGTGACTATTTATCTGCCGATGATGAGACCGACGAGCAAATACTTAGGGCGGATGATGCCTCGGTTGTGTCCCTTGCTTTGGCTCGATTGCAACCCAGGCATCGAGAGGCATTAATAGCCTCGGTATACGAGGAAAAGCGATTCGCAGAGGTCGCGGCTCAGATGGGTGTTACTGAAAATGCTGCCAGGCAGCTTGTGCACAGAGCAAGAAAGTCTTTCAAGCAGGCTCTTGTCGGTGAGGCGGAAATTGCTGGCCTATCCGCCTCCAAGATAATCTCTATTGCAGCTCGTAAGGCCACGCGTGAAAGCGGAAAACTGGTCTCGGTAGCTTCGGGGCTTATCTTGATTTTGGTCATATCACTCGGAGTCCTTCCTAACATTGGCGAGCAGTCGCCGGCGACTCTTGTTGCTGAACCAGGTGCCGCCGAGAGTTCTGTGGAAATAACGCCGACTCAACCGGAAACCGCCGAATCAATCGAGAGCAAACCCAGCGACAGCCAGCCTGAGGTTCTAGTGCCAGATGCACCTGAGCCTGTTGAGGCCGCATCCGTTAGCGAGTCCAGCACAGACGGGCCGGTCACGGCTTTGCCAGATCCTTCAGGAATTGCCTCAACGCCGGCGTTCGCTGCTCAGACTCGTCCGGTGATAACGCTGGCATCGGTTAGCCCCTACATGAAACTTAGTATTCCCCAAGCCGAGGTGACTAAAGGGGGAACTGCCTTTTTTCCGAACGCGACCAACGTGATTAAAATTCATTCCGGTGTGGGTCTATGGGCCTATGTCGACTTTGACCAAGACCTGAAGCAAATCAATGCTGTCGCTCTTGAGGTTATGATCGACGGAGAAAAGTACTTCGTATCTCCCAGGTCTTTTGGCGCTTCGTCCACTGAATCCATTGGCATATCTACTCTCACCTACTCGGCGACTGAACTGTTCCTAATTAGCCCCAACAAAGTCGTGTTCTCGGAGCAGCCGCTTGCGGATTTGTTTGTGACGCTTCAAGTCCAGTTGGACACACAGGGGCTGCCGGTCGGTGCGAATCTTCACATTCGTTAGTCTGGCCATTGCTTAACCGCAGTTAGCCATTAAGTTCGTGCTAACTACTCGCCAGAGCCCTACCGGCAAGCCAAGAACTTCTTGCCAATTAGCTTTTCAATAGCGACAGCTTTTAAAGTCAGCGGCAATGTCCAGCAGGCATGGACAGGACCAACAAAGAACAATCCAATTTTTAGCACCCAAAGCATGAGTGCTAAACCGAACTCGCCATCTGAGAGTTCAAGCGAGGACTTGATCTCTGGGACTCATCGGGCACCCATGCAATTGCGGCGATTCCCATGAATAGAAACAACCAGGGCAGTGCCCAGCGGTCGCGCAAGCTCAGTTGTCTATTTACGTTTGGCAACGAGAGAGGTTCTAGCCAGCAGAGCATGTGAATCACTTAAATATTAGGGTGTGGACTTGAGTGGGGTCAGAAGGCTTGCCCTGGTTACTGCTGTCGAGAAAAAGCATCTGAAATTCATGCCTATTTGTATGGCGCCTGTCCATGCACGCCTGGTTGTCTGGCGATCGGCTCCAGGGCGGTCAGTGCCTGCCTGTTATTTGAGAGAGGGGTGCGTGTAAAATTATATTTAAAAATATTCGTACACACCGTAATGTCCGAACAGTATGTCCGTTACCTTAGAACTGTAAGGGTTAGATATCTCCTGCTTGGTTGGTGGTAGCTATCTCTTGCGACCTGCAATCAATTGATTGTGGGCAAACCAAGAAATAAGGATAAACATGACTAAGAACATGACTCGTAAGGGTCTTGCACTTGGTGCCGCTTCAGCACTGCTGATTTCGGGCTTTACCGCTCTACCTGCATCTTCTGCAGGTCTAGCTGATACAAGCTTCGTCTCACTAGCGCCGACATCCGGTACTGAGTATGGAATGCAGGCTGCTGACGGAGTTCCATTCCGCATGACAGCCAACGAAGCAGCAACGGTCTCAACCGGAAACTTGAAGTTCCTGGTTACTGACCCGGCTGCTGACATTGTCCCTTCATCCAACACCACTGGTGGACTAACGGACGTTTTGGCCAACGGCGACCTGCTAAAGATTAACCTAGCTGATCAGCTACTCACTTTCACGACGGCAAACATTGCCGACGGTGAGTACCTCATGCACGTTGCATCTCCTATTTCCTTCAACGCCGGCGGAGACGCCGATACGCTGCAGGAAGCTGTTTCGAAAGACACACTAATCAATGTTTATGTCGATGCTGACCAGGTGACCTTCAAGTCTCAGGTAACCCTTGCAGCTGGCATTGATACCGCAGCTGGTGGAAACGTTACTGCGACTTTCGTAGGTACAGGTTCCATGGTCACTGACACCGATTCCCTCGCAGCCGGAACCAGCGAAATCGGAACTTTCGTTCACGGTGCTGATACGGCTTCAATCACAACAGTTGGTGTTGCCGACGGCGAGTACTTCATCACGGCGCAGACTGTTTTGAAATTCGATGACTCCAATACCACAGCACCTATTGTTGTAATGGCCGCTGGTTCAACCCAGAAGGTCACTGTCGCATCAAACGCATTCGTTATCACCTCTGAGAACGACTTTGACGCCTCAATCGATGAGATCGATGCCGTTACCGTGTTGTCCTTTATCAAGGTTGACTCAATCGTGAGCCCTAGGTCTACAGTCGACAACAGCTACGTGATCGACTCAAAGGTCAGTGATGCATCCACAAACGAGGTCCTTGAGCTTGTAGCGGGTAGCGACACTTCTACCTCCGCAACGGTTCAGGCCTGGATGGACGCTAACGGCAACAACGTGATCGATTCGACGGAGTACGCTTCGCCAGTTAGAACTGTCACTTGGACCAAGCCGTCAGAGCTTGTTTCAACTGTCTCAATGTCACCAATTCCTGGTGACGTGTCTTTGACTGCAAGCATCTCAACCACTCCAGTCTTGAACGGTGAGCAGGTTTTGACAAATGACGTTGACTTCGTTAACGCTGCATTCACTCGTCAGGGTGAAGCGACAGTTATGTATGGAGTCGACACGACCGCTATTTCGACCTAGTCCAATGCCTCAAAGACGTTCTCTGTTTCAGTCTTCATGGATGCAGATGACGCCGATGCTGGATCCAGCACTGTTAACGGACAAACCGACGCCTCATGGACTTTAGTTTCCGCGCTGCCACAAGAAGGTGGAGCTGACGACATTGACGAAATCGAAAAGGTTGTAGTAACAGCCGCAGGTCTTGTCACTATCACAACCTCTGATCCCCACAACATTGTTGTCGGCGACAAGCTAAACGTTGTTATCAACGGTGCAGCTGAAGATGCCAAGGCAGCTTCTGCAGACGCCGATGGTGTTGTAGTTACTTCGGTTCCTACAACTACCACTCTTACCTACCAGGTGCCGTCGACAACCACCGCTGTTGCTGGAACTGCTGACAGCGCGAGCGCAGCACTGAATGTAGGAACCACAATCGCTGTCGTGACTTGGGCTGCCGGTATTGGTGTTACTGACCGCGTGTACGCCGGCACTCACACCGCGAAGGCATTCTTCGCGGGCGTAGCTAACGGTTCAACACTTACCGTTGGTGCAGTGGCAGCAGCTACCGCTTCGGCGACTATCGCTTCTACTGGATCAGCAGTTGTAGCCGGTGTTACCGGAACTACAGATGTTGCCAATGACGTAGTTGTAAAGACTGGCACCACATCCGCAGCATTCACCGTTACCGTGTTGAACTCGGCCGGAACTGCTGTTGGAGCTGGACGTCCAGTTGTTCTTACAACCGAAGCGCCATTCGATGGAGGAGCCGCTAGCGGAACCTTCAAGATCAATGGCCTAAGCTCAGCAACCGTCAACACTGACGCCAATGGACAGGTAGCGTTCACGCTAACCACCACAACCTCGACTAACACGGCACAAACTCGTGTTAATGCTGTTGCAGAAAACTTGGCAACAGTCGGTATGGACGTTCACTGGGATGACCAGGTTTACACCTTGGTTGACTACTCAACTACAGCTGGAGTAATCGCTGCTAACGTAGCTATTGCAAGAACAACTACCTCAACAGGTACTTACACTCTTGACTTGGCTGTTGCTGACCAGTGGTTCCAGGCTGCTCCAGCTGCTAGCTACAGAGTTGTTGTTACCGGATCAGGTGTTACTGAAAAGATCCACACTCTAAGTGCTGCCGGACGCGCGGCTGTTGTAGTTACCGACTCAGGCATCACTGCTGTTGGCGGAAGCTTCACTTCAACCGTGGCACTGCAGAAGTTGACAGGCGCAACATGGGCTGACACAAGTAGCCACACTGCAACCACGACAATTGCAGCTGCTCCTACCGTCCTTTTGGGCGGGGATGCATCCACCACTTACCAGCCAGCCGGAACAGCACTTGCTGTTGACCTATCTGACGCAGTTGCCTTGAAGGCGCTTGTTGAAATTGACCAGCGTTCATCAACTACTGCAACTCCTGTTTACGGCAATGATGTAGTAGTTCAGGGTGTAACCCGAAACTCGTCTACTTCAGCTGCAGTTGCAAATATGCATTCGTAACCATTAGCGGACCAAGCAACATCTTGTTCTCTAACGGAAGCGTTGCAGCAAGAGGGTCGTTGACTTTCTTGTCTGACGCAAGCGGTGAGTTTGAAGTGAAGATGTACAGCACAACTGCACAGACCGACTCAGTAATCACTGCTACAGCTATGGGATCATCCACGACCGCAAAGGTATCCTTCACTGGAACCGGCGTTGGCGAGGGTACTTCACTAGTTGTAACAATGCCAGCTGCTGTAAAGCCTGCTTCTACCTTCCAGGTAAAGGCGACTCTTCAGGATGCATACGGCAACGCAGTTGACACTGCTGCTGACCGAATCAAGGTTACCTACACAGGTCCTGGAATCGTTTACGGCACCTTGCCAACTCAGACTGACTCCACAGGTGGATTCATGTTCAGCGTTCTACTAGGTTCAAATGACACCGGTTCAGTTTCTGTAACCGTGTCATACGACCAAAATGGTGACGCTGACTATGTTGACGCCAAGGACCTAGTTGTTACCTCAAGCACTGCAATCACCGCCTCTGGCGAGGCTGCAAGTGCTTCGAAGGTCAACGTTGGTTCATTCAAGGGCTATGTAGCCTTGTATGCCAAGGGCTATGCCGGACAGAAGATGTCCGCAATAGTTGCTGGTAAGTGGATCGTAGTTGCATCACTAGCATCCGACTTCGAGCGAGTAGTTCGATTCACCGGAGCTGGTTACACCATCACTACAAAGATCTACATTGATGGTGTACAGATTGGTAGCGAATTCACAACAGTAACTAAGTAGTACTAACTACCTAGTAACTCAATAACCACTAACCCCCCTGCCTTCGGGCAGGGGGGTTAGTCATTTAATGACTGTGCGGACAAGGCTTGAGAACGACCGCCTCGAGCTTGATGTGGCGCTAAGTTGTAGCTACTAAGTTCCGGAAGTTTGGTAAGCATGAAGAAGCTAATTATTGGGGTTCTGTCAGTTGCTGTTTTGGCATTTGGTCTGGTGCCGGCACAGGCGGCAACCAAATACGTGGCTAGTCAAAAGACGCTTGCAAGTTTTAGTTCCAGTGCTACCGGTCTAACGACTCTTCAGAGATCTCAAGTCGAGCAAGCGGTAGAGGCCAATGCTTATGCCGAGAAGTTCATCTGCACTGGCATTCGCTACTACGAACAGGCCATGAGCGTGAACATTACCGTTCGGAAGCGTGCTAAGGCTGCTTGCGATTACGCCAAAGAACTAAACCCAGAACTGTCAACTTGGTATCAGACCAAGCCGACAACGGCAAGAAGCTATGCCGGCAAGGTGTTGCTGACTATTAGGACCGATGCTGAACTAGCTGACCTGCTGCCTCCGGGTTATGTTGAGACTGAGGCTATCGACTGGGAGATAAACCCAAACTACAAAGTTGGTAAGGGTTGTGGCGGAGACTTCGGTTGGCAGGTGCTGGGCGTGGATGCTAACGGCACCCCAGCCTATTTGAAGTGCTCAAACCCCGATGGTGGGGTGTTTAGGATCGACACCAAGATGGTGAAGTTTGACCCCGGCACCAAGAAGCCACTGGTTCCCCTAAAGGTTCCCGCAAAGACCCTGTTTGGTTACTCACCTAATTTGTATATTTTGCCGCAGCTAACTGAAGCATTGCCTTTGGCTTCCTTGAGCACGGGGGCCTTTGATGACTATGCCCAGTGCAAGGTGGCTGAGAATAATGATGGCTCACCGGATAAGTCTTTTGGCTTCCCATTGCCTGCGCTTCGGTCGGACCTGAGTGACGATTTCAAGATCTTGGTGATTCCTGTTCAGTTCACAGACCACAAGACCAGTAATCGGCCAGCCGATGACATGGCAGATGTTGTTTCTGCAATGAGCAACTTTTATAAGCGGGCGGCAAGTGTGCCGATCAGCTTGAACTGGACAATTCCTGAGAGCTATTACCAGATAGGTAAGAGTGTTAGCTCGTTCAAGCTGGACTACGAGTTCGATGGAACAGGGTCATTTATGAAGGCCTATCGGCCGTATATGCAGGCCGTTGTGAATTTGGTTGACGATAAGTATGACTTCTCCGATTACGACGCTGTCGTAATCGAGGAGCCAAGGAGTGTTACAGACGCCGAACTTGGCATGTTCGTACCTTATGCACCAACTAAGGCCGGACTCAGCACCGCGATCAAGAGCGATGAGGGTGAGATTGTGAGCATTCTTGTTACTGGCAATGACCAGTCAAGGGACATTGCCAACTGGATTCACGAGTTTGGTCACCTGCTTGGTTTGCCGGATAGAAACTGGAATGTGAGTTCAGGCCCTGGCTTTGGGATCATGTTCGGTTGGTATGGGGCTCCTGAGATGGCAGCTTGGTCAAGATGGCAGTTGGGTATCTTGCAGGACAAGCAAGTTGATTGTAAGACCGACACTTCTACCTCCACTCACCTGATTAGACCGGTTGCTTGGAGTGGTGAATACCAAAAGGCAGTGGTTA
>Ga0307934_1001979_pt1 | contig 11534 bp, 17 predicted proteins | sample OrgLakmetageno90_FD_201838 | JGI IMG/M metagenome (GOLD analysis project Ga0307934, IMG submission 201838) | Saline water microbial communities from Organic Lake, Antarctica - #90 | ecosystem: Environmental > Aquatic > Non-marine Saline and Alkaline > Saline | place: Antarctica: Organic Lake... | reverse complement strand
ATTTCTGAATTTCAAAATCAATCCGATAGGCAGTTAAAAATGGTTTGGGAAAACTCAAGGAATAAATTAATAATTCAAGAAATAATATGACAACAATAATAGAGCTTAAAGAGCAAATAAGCAAAGATTTAAGGAATCGTTTAAGTATATCGGACGATAAATTAAAGAAAGTTTTAGATGCTTTATCAGGTGTTCTAGCAGCCCAATTTAAATTAGCTTATTTAGGTGTTGAAGATGCTCAAAGAAATCTTTATCCAGATACGGCGGATACTTTTGAAAATGGAGGATCTCTAAATCGACTAGGTAGTATTTATCTTAATAGAGACATAAGGCCAGCCACAAGTGCAATTTATAGAGCAAATGTTACAGGTGTAGAGGACAGCGTTTTGAGGAGCGGACTGACCTTTAAATCAAATATTGATTCATCAAATCCAAATAAATTATATATTTTGGAAAATGAATACACGCTTACTGGATCCAATGATTTAATAACAGTTAGATCTGTAGATGGTGGGTTGGATTATTCGCAAGACAACGGAAATAATTTAACGATTACCGAGCCTGTTATTGGTGTAGATAAAACGGTGGTAATAAATAAAAGCGGATTCATTGCTTTTACTGATCCTTTAGCCGCCGAAACAACGCAGGAATTTAGAAATTCTATATTAAATGCAATTCAATTAGAACCACAAGGCGGTTCAAAATCCGATTACCGAATATGGGCTTCCGATGCTGCTGGAGTCCGATTTGTTTATCCTTATGTAAAGGACGGAGAGGCTGGGACAGTTCAAATATTTGTAGAATCATCTGGTAATAATGGAGTACCTAGTCAATCTATTTTAGATGAAGTGGAGGAGGTTATTAATTTTGATCCAGACGAAACCAAACCAACAGCTCAAAGAGCAAGGAGGCCCATGCAGGCAAACTTAGAAGTTATTCCAATTGATCCTATAGATGTAGAGATTAACATTACAGGATTAGAAGATAGCAGCACAATAGTAAGGGATGCAATTGAGCTTAATTTAATTGAGTTTCTAAAAAATATAAGGCCGTTTGTTGATGGATCAGATCTTCTAAGGAACAAAAACGATATTCTTTATTCAGCTAAACTTCAAGGAGTTGTTAGCGATGTTTTGGATCCAGATAATTTCTTTAATAATTTTAGTATGTTAATAGATGGAGTTTCTCAAACTAGCTTTATTTTTAGCAGGGAAAAAATACCAAATCTTATAGACGTAAATTATTTATAATGGGTAAAATAAATCCAAGAGATCAAAAAACACAACATGGCTCAAATACCCAATTTGGATATAATACTCCTCATAAATATCCAGCGGATTCAGTGCAAACCGAGGATGATATTATAGTAACGGAGCTTACTAATTTAGTTGATGAATTATATCCTACTGGTAGAGCTTTTTATAAGCCAAAAGGAGGCACTTTTGATTTGTTGCATGACGCTATTAATTTAAGTTTTTTAAGGTTTATAAATGAATACAACAATCTAATAAATTCTAGCATTCCAGATAATGAAAACTTCACAAAAGAAGATGCTTCATTTTTGGAATACAAGTATGGATTAAGTGACCGAACAGGAAATGATTTAGATTTTAGAAAATCTGCATTAAGGCGAAAAATTGGTCATCCAAATAATATAAAGGCTAGGCAATCAAGAAGTTTTATAGAAGATCAATTAAGGCTTTCAGGTTTTAATGTTAGAGTTTATGAAAATACACCTACATTTAGCACAGGCGATGGCGGTATTAGTAGTACAACTCCAATACCGATTTACAAAACTCCTGGAGAAGTTGGGGGATCTGTTATAGATGCAACTCAGCATGGAGGCAATACGCAACACGGAGAAGGTACATTTCATGGAGGGGTGACTTTTGAAGTTATTGCAAATAAAATAGATCCTGACGAATCTTACGGAGTTGGTAACAACTTATGGGCTAGTTTCTTTATTGGAGGGGATGAGCTAGGTGAAAACGCTGTAATTCCAGAAAGCAGAAGGCGAGAATTTAGGGAATTAGTTTTAAAATTAAAGCCAGCTCATTTAGCTGCTTATATATTCGTTAACTTCGCAAATCTATCACAAAGTATTTAGGAACAAAAAAACAAATAATAAAATGGCTAGAAATAAAGCAACCTTACAAAATATAGATCTTTCAAATCCTTCCGATTATCTAAATGGTAGGATAAAAGATAACACAGGATCGGGAGATGGTACGCCAGTTAACGAAAGAGTTTATGGAGATTTTCATCAGCTAGTCGCAAAGCTTATGAATTTATCTGGATTAGCTTTTAACAACTTACCAGAAAATGAAACAAACGGTTACCAGTTTATTGATTCACTAAGGAATTTAGCTAGTAAAAATGATCTAAATTATGAACTAGGAAAATCTGGAACTAATTTAACTTTGCCTATTCGATTAGGTAAGGTAACTAATAATGAAATTTTTAGAGCAAAAGCAACCTTTGATAAGGGAAGTGAAACTTCTCTTATAGGTACTTTAGATAATTCTAATAAGTCGGTTACTTATTTAGGCGATTTTAAAGAAAATGAATATGTAAGGTTAATTAACACAACCGCAAGCGTGTTAATTATAAGGGAGGTAGACGCTTTTAATCTTGGAACAATAGTAGAAGAGCTAAATTACTTAAAAGCGGCTACTCAGACGCAAGAAAACACGGGAACAACCGACGAGGCAGCTACAACGCCGCTAACAAATAAAACAGTATTCACAAAAAGAGTTAATGGCGATGATAGTGGTGATTATTTAGCTAATACAAATAGAAACGGTTTATTATCTGCTGCTTTTTGGGATATAATTAATGGAATTGGAACGCCAGCTTTAAGGAATAGAGGTCGTTTTGTTTTGGGAGATATTGGCGGAATATCAGTAGGTACTAATTTTGTTTCAAACGGTCAAATAACCGCTAAATGCACAGCTTCTCCTAGTGGAGCGACAGAGGTGGAAATAACATTTACCAACACTATGGACAGCTTAAATTACAGATTAGATTTAAGTGTTGAAAGCTTAGGAACGTTTGATTTTGATAATGATTTTCTTCCGATACCGTTTAAAAAAGTCAGCACTTCGAAAGCTAAAATATACGTTGAAGAAACTACAGATCCTATACAGAACATACAAATTCACGTTGACGTAATACAGCTATAAAATGAGAACAATAAGAGATTTACCAATTGTACAAGACGGAAATAATACTTTATTTCCAGACGGACAAATTAAAAACGAAACGGCAACGGATCCAGGCACGCCTGTGGTTCGTGAAATATATGGAGATGTTATAACTAACATTTATAAAATTATAAGAGATGCGGGGGTTGATTTTACAGAAACAGAGGATAGCGAAAGTACTCAATACCAGCTTCTTGATGCTTTAAAAGTTTTTGTAAATAATCTAAACGATGTACTTCAAATTCTAACGGTTGACGAAAATGACGTTTCTATAAATGTAGATTTGGATAATTTGCCTAATAATTATGTTTTTATTGGTCAAGTTTCTGAATTATTATCATCTTCAGAAACTTACGATTTGACAGGCACAGGAGATAACTCTTATGTATTTAGTCCAGATTCAGATATAAAGGCTAATTCACAAGTTCTTTTAGTAATACAAAATTCCTCAGTTGCTAAAATAATTGACCTATCAAAAGAAACCGTTCAAAACACTATCAGTTTACCTTATAGCGGTTTGTTAAGCTATAATTCAACCAATACTAGCTATTATTTATCCGATGGGTTTATTTTGAATAACGGTCCAGAAGCTACAAACGTTCAACAAGTTATTAGAGTAGATCAAAACGATAATGATATATTAATTTATGATGCCGTTATTCACAAAGGCGCTTTAATTTGCTTAGCAAAAACAGACGCCGCCACGGTTTACGATATTTATGTTTTCAACTTAACAAATTTAAACACGGTAGTAAATAAATTTACAGTAACCCAACAAGCATCAACCGATCATGTTCCTTATTTATTTGCTGATGATGGATTTATTTATTTGAGTAATAACGGGAATAATACCGCCGATGATTTTAAGGTAAGATCTTATTTTTTAGGCTTAAAACCTTTTACATTAACGCAATCCTCTGATATAACTTTAAATTCTGATTTTCAAAAATCAACAAACTATTTTATTAAGGATTCAAAGTTTTACACTTTTATAAATGGTAATATTTACAGTTATCCTTTTACAGGTGAAACTAGAGATTTTGAAAAGTTTTTAAATAATACTAACGGTCAGGTTTTTGTTCAAGATTCTAAAATTTATTTTAAAAGTGGATTTATTGGTAATTTGTGGAATATTTAAATCCGAAGCGAGCAACCGTAAAAAATTAATTGCAATGTAATGCTAAAACTAGATGCAGACGAGGTAATTAAATTGACTGTTAAGCTGGATAAGCTGCATAGGTCAGCATTGCCTAGCGCCGTTAGAAATACGCTAAACAATGCTGCTTTTGAAACTAAAAAAGAAATACCAATACAAGGCGCAAAGCGATTTATTACTAGAAATAAAGGTTTTTTAAAGGCTTTTAGCACCGTTGATAAGGCAAGCGGTTTTAAGATTAATTCCATGGTGTCTATGGCTGGAATAGATTCTAAAAAAAACGCAGACATAGCTAATGAATTAGAAAAACAAGAGTTTGGCGGAAATTTAGATACTAGCCGTTTAGTTCCTCATAACGATGCGAGAACATCAAAAAGTAAAGAGAGAAGGATTCAAAGAAAAAACCGATTAAATAGTTTAGATGCTCACAAAGCGTCTAAGGCTTATAAATCTCATAGAGGAACAAAGAAGTCTAAATTTGTTGCGGCCGTAATGTCAACCGCCGCAAGTGGTAAAAAATACATGCTTTTAGAAAATAAAGGAACGGGCATGCTTTATGAGCTAAAAGGATTAAAAAAAGGAAAATCTGGAAGAGATGCAAGATTTAAGTTAAAAAAGTTGTTTTTCTTAAAAAAATCAGATAGTGCAAATGTAAATGGTAGAGGTTTTATTAGAGCAGCAAAGAGAGAAGCTTCAAAAAAGATAAATATATTCTACAAAAAAAACGCAGAATATCAACTTAAAAAACATTGGAAATAATGGCTTGGAAGGAAAGACTTGAAAATATAAAATTTACTATAAAAACAGGTGATGGATCTGTTTACTATCCACTTTGGCGAGATAGTGTAAAATCAACAAAGCTAAATTTTGCAAAGTATGATTTTATAAATGTCAAAGGTTCTTTTATAGATCGTAAAGAATCTGAATCTGGATCTTTTCCGCTTAACTTTTATTTTACTGGAGAGGATAATTTAGATCAGGCAAAAGCTTTTGAAAACAGCGCAAAGGATAAAAGATTGTGGACAATTACTCATCCCTTTTACGGAACCTTAAGCGGTCATCCAACTAATATAGAAAGGAACGACAATAGTTTTGGCAATACAGAGATAAACGTATTGTTTTGGGAAAGCATAGCTGATGACTATCCAGAAGATTCGGATTCAATACCTGATGAGGTCGAAGATCGAGTTGTAAGGCTTAATAGTTTAGGAATACAAAATTATGTTTCAAAAGCTCAGCCTCAAACAGGAGACATAAACGATTTAAAATCCTCAATAGAAATATCAGCCGCTAGGTTTGAGCCAGATAAATTTAGCTTTAACGATTATAGAGCGTTAAAAAATAAGGCTTTAGGAGATTTAAACCTGCTTATTCAAGAAACTTTGGTAGCAATTAGCACCGCTCAACTTGTTTTAAGCGAACCCGCTAATTTTGAAAGGAATATAAGAAATAAAATAGATTCTGTCAAAGCCGCTTATGATGAGGTTAAGAGTACAATAAATCAAGAAAATAGACAAAGTAAATATTATTTTGAATCTCAAGCTGCTACTTTAATTGCTAATTTGGCTAAATCTTCTGTAAATCCTTTGTTAGATGATTATATACTTAGATCGGATATTGAAAGTGTAAATTCTGAATTGCTTGGTTTGTATAATGATTATTTAATAACTATTGATGCAAATCAAATTCCGTTAGAAAATATTAATGACGAATATTCGCCAGATATAGATTTGCAATCTGCATTAATTGATTTGGTAACATATACAAGTCAGTCCTTATTTGTTCTTAGTTTTGATGCTAGACAAGAAAGAAGTATTATTTTAGAAAAGGATAGTAATTTAATAGTGTTAACTCACAGGTTTTTAGGTTTAGCAAGTGATGAAAATTTGGAAATATTTAAACGAATAAATAAAATAGGATTGAGCGAAACTTATAGGATAAAAAAAGGTAGATTAATTACTTATTATATTTAGGAAAAAAAGCTTATCAAAGAATAATTTGACCATGAAAATAAAAATAGAAAATAAATTTTTTAATCATTTTAGCAATTTAACTCTGAAATTTAATTTAGATACTTTTGCCAGTGTTTTTAGTTTTGACGCTAGATTTGATCCTTTTAACGTTGAGCATCAAAAAATATTCAAACCTTTAACCTATCCTAAAATTGAGATATTTTCAAACGATATGAATTTGCTACTTACTGGTAATATTGTGAATAATTCTTTTATATCTACAAAAACGCCACAATTAGTATCTTTTAGTGGTTATACAAAAAGCGGTATTTTAGAAGATGTTACAATGCCAGATAGTGTTTATCCTTTAGAAAAAAACGATCAATCATTATCAGAAATATCAGCTCAACTATTAAAGCCTTTTGGAATAGATCAATTAATCGAAAGTAATGTAGCAAATGAAATGAATTTGGTTTATGAGAAGGCGGTAGCACAACCGACTCAATCCGTAGCCTCTTTTTTAACCCAATTAGCCAGCCAAAGAAATATAGTTATTGGTCACACTAATAAAGGAGATGTTTATTATTTTAAAGCTTTTATTGGCTCAAAGCCTGTAAGGTCTTATGATAGTTCAAATTTATTATCTAGCAAAATGGCTATTAATGGAAGGGCTTTCCATAGCGACATAACCGTAAGAAGGCAACCAAGTGATGAAAATGTTGGAGTTAGTACGGTTGACGGTGTGAAAAATCCAAACGTTGAACAAATAAGGAGCGTCTGTAAGATACTTTCCAGCGGAGATGATACTAGCACTATAGAAGCCGCTCAAAACGTATTAGCATCAGAATTAAGGGGTATTCAGTTAGGGTTAGAGCTTCCTAAAATAGATACAAGTATCTTATGCGGTCAAATAATCGAATTTATAAATCCAGAGTTGTTTATTTATAAAAAGCAAAAATTCGTAATTAATGAAATAATTTATAAAGAAGATAGCGAGGCGGATACAATGACTGTAAACTGCCTAACACCTGAAGCTTTTACTGGCGGAATACCTACAAATATTTTTGAGATACAATAAAAACGCAAAAATATATACAATAAAACTGCAAAAATATATATAGAACATGATAACATTTAGCAAAGTAAGGGATTTTGTAATTGAGAACGGAAAGCGTATTTTAAAAGTTCAAGAGTATGGTGCTAAAACGGCTAAAGTTGCTTCTAATTATGGAGATGATTCACAGCCTTTAAAAAACATGACGGCTATATATTCGCCTACAGCTGTTAACTCCGAGCCAGTTATAATAGGGTATATAAATACTAATCAAGTAGCACAGGAGGGAGAAAAGCGCATATTTTCGCAATCTCTGGATGGTTCTTTAAGCTTTGCAATTCATTTAAAAACAAACGGAACATGCGAGATAGGTGGAGCGGTTGATAATGCAGTTAGGTTTAATGCTTTGGCAAGTTCTTTGACTGCTTCTGATGGTTTAATAAATGCTGAACTGGTAAAGATACAAGCTTTATTTACTGGATTAGGTCTTACTTATGCTCGATCACAAGTAACCACAAACATAAGCAGCTCAAAAATAAACGAAATAAAAACTCCTTAACTTGGTAGCTAAGGAGTTTTTGCAATAACCTAAAAAAAATAATCATGAAAAATATAAGAAGCGTTACAAATATAGTTTAATTAGTTGGGTTTGCTAAATACTTTTTGAACATTTTGTACATTTTTTTCTATCGCTAAAATTATCAATATGTTGAAAATTATGGAAACATATACTTTCGAAAGTTTTAGATTTACATTTTGGATCTGTATTTATTTCAGCTGAATAATAAATTAAATCATTTTCTTTTAAATCTTTTATTTGTTCAAACTCCCAATGCGTAGTCGAATCACTTGACATCCTAGCTTGACTTATAATTGAATTAGGATCAATTTTACTAAAATTAATTATTTTATGTAATTCATCTAATGATATTTTACTCATCATTTCAATAGCTAACCTTCTAAAAAAAACCTCGTCATTAATCTTTGGATTTTTAAAAGCCTCTTTTGGTATTGTTATTTCTCTTGAATGTTTCATTTTTTTTTATTTTTTGGTTTTATCATTGGCGCAAAATTGCTTTTAGATATTATTTCCTCATAAACAAAAATCTTAGCTTCTAAAATACTTATATTTTGTAAAGTTTCAGACTCACTTATATGTTTTTTAATAATTTCATTTACTGTGATTTGTGCTTCATCTCCTTTTATTGTCCATTCAATCCCCGTTTTGCTTAGTTTGAGTTCTTGCAATAAAGCGTCAATTTCTGATGTTTTCATGACTTATTTATGTTTTTGCTCTAAGTTATTTCCTGCTAAAGCCAACCAGATTATAAATCCTAATTGCCAGCCGTACCATACAAAGGCCATAGCTATTGATACTATTAATAAAATTGTTCCAATGTATTTTAAGTTTTTCATGATGTGTTTTTTGACTTTGTCCTCCATGATAACAACATTTTTACGTGAATATTAAATTGATCAAAAGTGATTTTTTCATCTTTTGCCATTTCTGTTATTTCTTCTAAGTTTTCATAATATTTTCTTTTCATATTTGGAAGATATTCTTTAGAAGAATTAGGAAATTCTAATTCGATTACTAACCATCTCTCCAAAAGACAAAATAAATGAAGATGTTTTTTTGTTTGTAATTTCATGATTTGTGTATTAAAGGGGCGGTTAAGCCCCGTTTGGTTTATTTTGTTATTGATTTACAAATTCTGCAAGTATATTTTTTTGAAGCTTTTAATTTTAACTTATCTTTTGCCTCTTGTATTTTTTCTAATGTATTTTGATAAACATAAGCTTTTAAATTTCTTTTTTGACTACAGTTACAAATTGTGCAGTAAACCGTTACTTTGCTTTTTAATTGTCCTATTGGGTTTTGAGTGGTCATAATATATAGTTTTTAGCGTCATTGCTTATACAAAGATACAACCAACAACAACTGTAAAAACCATAGTTAACAAAACTTTAAGAATAATAAAGTTTACCAAATAAAAATCCCGCTATCATTACAATAATTACTACAATGATTACAATAATTAAAACATCTCTTACTAATTTATTAAACATCTTTTTTAGTTTTTGGGTTGTTTATTTTTTCAAAATATGATTCTAAACCATAAACAATATCACAAATCGTTTGTGATTCATTTTTACCGCTTATAGTATGAAATCTTAATTGCATGCCTACTTTATTTACTGCTTCGTCTAAATGGTCAGGCACATTAATTATACCGTCTTTATCCGATTTATTCCAATCTTTAATTTGCTCTTTCATAATAAGTTTCTAGTTTTTAAATTAAAATTTTCCTCTACAAAATCCTACAGCTCTCTGAGTTGTACTGCCGCTCCAATTATCATAGTTGGCAAAATCCCTAAGCTCCTTTTCACCGCCTCTTAACCATAGTTGACGCCAAAGCCATGCACTTGTATGCTCTTTAATTTGCCTGTAGGTTTTAAGCTCATAATGATTCATTAATTTGAAGCTCTTTACTTTTATACTTACTCCATTTGCGTCTTTTATCTCAGCTAATTGCAAATCTATTTCTTTGGCTGGATCTGGTTCTGGATATTTAAATCCGCAAAAAGGGCATAAACTAACCGAAGCCATAATTAATCTTTTGCATCCCTTTTTAACTTCGCCAGATCCAGTAATTGGCTTTCCTTTATTTGTTAGACTACATTCTTTTAATGGTGGTACACCGCCGCCGCCTTTTTTTTCCTCATGCCAAAGGCCCCACTCTCTGTTTCCTTCATAGGTTCCCAATCTTTGGGCGTTTCCTCCAAAATCAAATAAAGTAAAATTTAATTTATCTTTAAAAGTACGAGATCCACGGCCTATCATTTGCAAATATAAAGTCATTGATTTGGTAGCTCTGTTTAACGCGACAACTTCAATAGTAGGCTCGTCAAATCCTTTAGTTAGCATATCAACGTTTACCAGAATAGCTCCTTTTTTCTCCTTAAACCATTTTAAAACTGATTTACGCCCTCCGCTAAGTTGCTCATAGTTTTCTTTGTAAAATTCATAAGCTTTTACGCTTTCTTTATATTTCTGAATTTTACCTTCCGTGCATCCTATTTCTGGTTCTTTTGGTTTCGCTCTGCTGCTACTCACAAATTTAACAGGATAACCTTTTTTAGCCAATTCAATAGCTGTTTTTATGGCGTTATCTACATTGCAACAAAAAACGAGCATCTTTTGACCTGGAGTATATTTTTCGTAATTTTTAACCAATCCAGCATAAAGATTTGGTTTATCAAATTGTTTAGCCATTGAGCTGTAATTGTAGTCATTGGTCTGTGAATTAACGCTCACGTTGTCTAAACTAGGAGAGCCGCAATCGTAAGTATCACAATTAACTAAAAAGCCCTTAGAAGCTAATTCTTTAACTTGAGGACCACGAACCATTCGCTCATAATCTAGTCCTAGTTGTCTCATTTTACCACTCCTTGAAGGTGTAGCCGTAAAACCTAAAACCATTTTATTATCTAATAAACCACTTTCAAAAATATAATTAAATTCCTGTATGTGAGCTTCATCAATAATGACAATATCAATTTCGTCTAAAATCCATTTTTGCCAATCTGGTTTATCAATTCGCTTTCTGAGCGTTTGAGACATCGCAATAAAACAGCTCTTCCGATGATCTATTATTTTAGCTCCAGCCTTTATAAAATAAGGATTAATATTAAAATCTGAAAGCGTCCCTCCTGCTTGTTTTAGAAGCTCATCCCTATCTGTTAAGATTAATACTTTTTTACCTTTAGGAATTGCGTTTTGAGCTATATAGGAAAAGATTATTGTTTTACCTCCTCCAGTTGGAAGCTGTACCATTAAATGATTAAAACCATCCTTCAATCTTTTCCTAGTTTCATTAACAACGGATAGTTGGTAATCTCTTAATATTATTTTGCTCATATTATTTTTACTATTTTCATGACTGCTCATATTACAAGCTCTTTGTGATATTTCTAGTCAAAGAAAGTTTAAAATCTAAAGCAGCCCTTTTTAACTCTCCACTTTCAGTGCATCCATAAGCGGCAAAGGGATTTTCGGAAATCTTTTTTTCGTAAGCATTTAAACGTTTATCAAATCTTTTTAGCTCCTCTCTTAACTCGGTTAATCTTTCAGTGTTCATAATTTTGCTTTTTATTTATTAATTATT
>Ga0307934_1001978_pt1 | contig 11536 bp, 12 predicted proteins | sample OrgLakmetageno90_FD_201838 | JGI IMG/M metagenome (GOLD analysis project Ga0307934, IMG submission 201838) | Saline water microbial communities from Organic Lake, Antarctica - #90 | ecosystem: Environmental > Aquatic > Non-marine Saline and Alkaline > Saline | place: Antarctica: Organic Lake... | reverse complement strand
ATAACAGCATTAGTGTCAACGTAGATTTATTGGATAAAGCAGAAAGAAAAAGAAACGATATGAGAGACGTGTTCAGTGTAGAATCAGATATTCTTTCACAATTATGACCTCTGGAAGAACAATGACTCAAAGTAGCTTCAGCTGTGCAATGAGGAGGGCCTCCAGCAGCAAAACCTGTGTGATTGAAATTAATTGCCTCTCAAAACAGTCAGTTTAATACCCTTCAAGAAGTAGCTGCAGAATTCGAGGAATTTTTGGGAACTATCGAATGAACAAAAAATGTTAGTGTTTCATCAGAAACTACTCCATGACAGTTTGTGTTCACATTTGATCATGAAAAACTCGAAGCCCTATGACTTACACCAAATGATGTAACCAGAGAGTTATCCTCTGCTATCAATGGAGTTGGAGCATGAAGCGTAAATATTTCATGAGAAGACAGAGATATAAAAGTAGTATATGAAGATTTTATCGACGCAGTAAGTCCTACAGATATTGAACAATTGACTATAAATACAAGAATATGACCTCTCGTCATTGGTGAAGTTCTGGACTATAGTATTGACAATGCAGTAGGGCAAATTGCTAGAGAGGACACTAAAATACTTGTAAGAGTAGATGCAGATGTTGCAGATGGATTCAATGGTGAATGACCTAGAATGCAGGCAGAATTGGTAAAACGAGCTAACACATACAACTTTCCAAATGGTATAAGCTTTGATATTGCTGGTGAAGCCCAAGAAAATGCTGATCTCATATGAGCAGCATTTCAGTGACTATTTATCTCTATATTTGTAATCTTTGGTATCTTAGTTCTTCAATTCAACTCATTCTCCAAACCTGTAATTATTATGTACAGTGTAATATGCGCACTATTATGAGTAAATATTTGATTACGAGCTACATGAAATTCATACAGTATGGCCTTTGGTATTTGATTTATTGCTCTGACTGGTATCGTAGTAAACGATGCAATTATTCTTATCGATAGGATTAATCAAAATATTGCTTATGACACAGACATAGCTGAAGCTATTATCGAAGCATGAAGGTCAAGATTACAGCCTATTATACTTACAACATTAACTACACTCCTGTGAGTACTTCCGATTTCATTGCAAGATAAGTTCTGGGAAGGGCTATGATTTACCATGATATTTTGATTGTTTGCAGGTTCTGCCATGACACTATTTGTGATACCTAGTCTATACCATATTGTCTTTGTGAAAAAACCAGGAGAAAAGAAGACACCTCTACGAAAAAGACTCTTTCGCAAAAAAGAAATACAAAGTTATTCAAGTAATGATACCTGAATGAACAATACAACATATACTATAGAATAATCTCAATCCGTTATATAATCTTATCTTTTCTTTTTGAGATTAGAATATATATCACTACACTCCTGTCATGTTTACAGGAATCATAGAAGCTACAGGAAAAATACTAGAACGCAAAGAGGGCTGTTTCACTATTAGCTGTGATTTTGTGGATGAATTACATATCTGACAAAGCATAGCTCATGATGGAGCATGTATGACTATCACCGATATTCACAAGCATAGCTATTCATTCTTTGCTATGGAAGAATCATTCACAAAAACAAACTTCGGAAACAAGGCAGTTTGAGATAGTTTCAATATCGAAAGATGTCTACAAGTAAATGATAGACTAGATGGTCATTTTGTTACCTGACATGTTGATGCTCTATGAACCATAGAAAAAAAAGAAGTTTGAGTAGATGGATCTATTCATCTAGGTATACACTATCCAACGGAGTTCGATATGTACGCTACTAAAAAATGAAGCATTACTATAAATGGAATTAGTCTTACTATTGTGGACAATAGTGAATGATATCTGAGTGTCTGGATAATTCCACATACAATGGAGGTTACTAACTTACAATTCTGTAGTGTACATACTACTGTAAATCTAGAATTTGATCTTCTAGCAAAATATGTCGCAAATATGCTTCCTACTACATAATATTTTAGATATTTTTTTCTATCATGGCTGTACATCATGCTGAACTACATGAGCTTGTTAGCGAACTGGATAAAGATATTCGTATCGCCATAGTCACCGCTGACTTCAACCCAGAAATTACTCATACACTAAAAGAGAAAAATACCAATTTTTTTCATGCACAATGATTTACGCACGTAGACCATTTTCATGTTCCTTGAGCATTTGAACTCCCAGCAGCTACTACTCAAGTAACTCAGGCATGAATTTATCATTTAGTTATTACTATATGATGTTTGATCAAATGAGAAACGCCTCATTTTGATATTATTGCAAACACAGCCACACAAGGACTCATAGACATAGGAAATGTATGCAACACACCAATAATTTTCTGATTACTCACCTGTAATACCATAGAACAAGCACAAGCAAGAATAGATGAAAATTACGCTGTCTACTGACTCAACTATGTTGTACAGCATCTCATGAACCAGAATTTACTTGAGGAACGCATATCTGAAGTTGAACAACAAGCACAAGAATTACTTCAAGAATACACATCGTAATATGCAGTATATGTCATCAGTTACATGAACTATTATACAATGAACGAGAACATCCCACACATTGTGATTTCCTACAATAAATATACAGGATACACAAAACACAACATCCTGATGAACCCGAAGAGTCAATGTATGTGTAGATCACACGATATACACATGAGTATGACCCTATTTCCCAGATCGTAGACTACGAGAAATTCATATGTTGTGATACTCTTGAGATCTCTATTGAAAGGAGGTAACTATTTTCCCACTAAAAAAACTTAGAGAAAATATAAAATTTACAAACAAACAAAAACTTACGAACCAATTACATAAAGACGTTACTCACACACAAGAAGAAAAAATAACTGCACTCACATTCTGAACATTTGATCTTTTCCATCTAGGACATAAGAAATATTTATCACAAGCAAAGCAACGGTGCGATATACTCATTACTATTGTTGCTCGTGATAAAAATGTTAGACTTCTCAAGCACAAGCAAGCAACAGATCATGAAGAACAAAGACTACAACATGTTCTCGATAGTAAAATACCAGATCTTGCCATACTATGACACCATGAGAACCACTTCGCCTGCCTAGAAACATATACTCCTGAGGTTCTATGTCTAGGATATGATCAAGTATGATTTTCTGAAGGTTTACAAAGATTTTACACTAGACACTGACGACAACTGCCAACAATAGTAAGACTTAATCCATATAAACCCGACAAACGAAAAACTAGTCTCATACAACCATAGTCAACAAACATAGATGAATTGATTTTATATTCGATCCTCCTATAGTAAGAGTATTTATTTTGGACAATGCGCACATGTTATGAATGCTTGCAGCTTTGATACCACTCTCAATAATAGTTTTTATTCTTTTGATACTACTCATGAATAAACAAGATGGATTCAATTTCGTAAGATTTTATTTCACTATTATTGCCATCATCAGTATTGTTTGAATGGCTATCGCTTTCTGAATTGCTGCTTACCAACAATGAATGCTGCTAATAATCAGTACAGATGAATATGTACAAAATCGCTGAAGATGGGAGGTGAAACAATGTAGTGAACCAATACGTAAAAGCATCCCTTGAGATGAACAAGAACTTATAGATAAAACTGAAGCAGAAATAGAACAATGTGAAAAAGATAAAAAACTAGATATAGCCATGCAAAGATCTTATGACACAAAAGAAGCAACAATATGATGACTGGTTCGATGAATTATTTTCCTAATTCTGTTCCTCACTCATTATCCTCGTATGATCTGATTCCAAGAAACAAAAAACAAATAGAAACAGTACACTATTATCTCTTATATAACTATCAATGTATGTATGTTCTTCATGCAATTATGCCAGTACTACCAAAATCGGAAAATGCCCAGATTGCGGAAATTTCTGAACATTTGAAAAAGATACTAGTAAGTGAGTAAGAGGAAATAAAAAAAATAAACATCTTGTCTCATCTGGAATGTCATTGAAGGATAGTACAACACAAAAAAATCGTACTCCAAACAAAGATCGAAAACTTCATTCACAAGAGCTATTGAGAATACTCCCTCATGGGATAAAAGAAGCATGAATATATCTTCTATGAGGAGAACCAGGAATTGGTAAATCTACAATTATGCTACAAATCATCTCAGAACTACTTCAAAACAATACAATTTCTATTGGATATTTCTCTTGAGAGGAAACGGCAGAACAAATCCGTTCTAGAAATGAGAGAATCCTTCCTAAAGAAGCCAAAGACTGATCACAGCAATTCAACATATATCATACTACTCATCTAGAAGATATACTTACCACGACCCATGCCCATAAACACTCGTGTATCATTATCGACTCTATTCAAACTGTATATTCAGAATCAGTAGATGGCGTCGCTTGATCCCCTAGCCAAGTCAAATATTGTAGTGAAAAAATATCAGAATTTTGCAAAAAAAATAAAACGAGCTGCTTTATTATATGACATGTAACCAAAGGGGGTGAAATTGCTTGACCAAAGTATTTAGAACACATCGTAGATGTTGTCCTTTACTTAGAGTGAGATAGATACGGTCAATATAGATTCCTAAGGTGCAAAAAAAATAGATTTGGTTCTACTGATGATGTTGCTATATTTGAAATGTGATTATTTGGACTACAACCAGTATATGATCTCAAAGAACGTATTATTCAACAAGCAAATGTTACTATCCCCTGAAATGTTCTTACTGTAGGTATTGATAATGGAAGACCAGTATTAATACAACTTGAAGTGCTTTTGAACAAAACATATGGAAAATTTCCACAACGCGTCACGCAATGAATAGATCCAAAAAGACTTCAAATTATCTGCGCTATTCTAGACCGCTACCTAAAACTACAACTAAGTAACTTTGATATCTATGTCAACATTCCTTGAGAATTTCAATTTCGTGATAATGGTTTAGATCTCGCTGTAGCATGAGCTATCTGGTCCCAAGCAAAAAACAAAATTATCTCAAAAGAACTTATTTGCCTCTGAGAACTATGACTTTGAGGACAAGTTCTTCCTTCAAAGTTACACAGAAAAAGATCATCAGAAGTTAAAGATTTTACTATTATAGATCATCAACATATAAAACATATTACCGAACTTGTGAATGTTATTTAATTTATCGATATACATATGAAAAAAACTCTGCTACCTCTATTAGTATGTTCAACAAGCATAGTCCTTATTTGATGTACTAGCACACCCCAAGAAACTACTATCCCTCAACCTACACCACAAGAGATAGTGTACACTTCACATGTCATTCCAGAAAAAATAGACGGATTAGCACATCTAGCCTCGTTTTATGCGTCGCTTTCATGCATGGTAGCTGATAAAAATTTTGGTACAAGAGAATGATATACTGATCCGCAAAGTATCTATACTACGTATTGATATCAAGACAGGCTACTCCTTACCGACTCCACCAAAATATACGCTGACCAGCCAGAGTTTTCAAAAACATTCTTCAGATATATCAAAGAGCTCTGTCCATGACGTATCAGTCCAAGTCAGCAAGCAGATATTGCAGAGCAACTCAGAAGAGATGCATTGTAGGTCTCATGCAAAAAAAGAAATCAGTTAAAACATCTTCATGAATGCTCAGAAAAAATGACAATAACGTATATAAAAAATATGAAATAATTTCTGTCAATTGCATATACAACAATTAACAAGACTTGTGGTAACTAAACGTTAGCGCATTCTGTTGTATATCTATTGTAAAATCTTTGTCTAGCAGTATACCTAAATCACCTTTCGGGGGAAAACAAAAAATCAAAAAAATAAATAAACAAAATGAAATAAAACATGCGAGTAGATATGCCTAAACTGGCTTATGTATAAGCAATCTTCTTGTAGAGGTACGCTGACAACAGTACACACCCTACCATTATTACCAAGAAGATCATCAGGGTATCGATATAGTCATATAGCTCACGTTATGTCACTATATCGACACCCAATCGGTTTTTCCGACGATGATCTTCGCTCTAGATCATCGAAGGATTCGCTTCGGTGATTTTTTTATTACCGAAAAAATAATCTCCTCAGTACTACATACTACTCGTAGCGACTATACTACTCGAGCAACAATGATCGAATGACTTTTTTTGCATGAGATAGGTGTGATTGATCGACTCATGTAAATTCTTTTTTGTATCACATAAGTTTGTTAAGAAAAGTATGAAGTGCATCTGACATATATTGATTCTGCTCTACCAAAATGTCATCATATGAAGAAACAAATTCCAAAGCATTATAAAACTGATGATTTCATCATGTCCATGGTAATGGAACAATAATTTTCTTTATGCCAAACAACTGCTGTTCAGCCAATGAAGTTGCTGAACCGCGAGTAAGTGAAACATCACATAAAGCATAGACACTAGCTAACGATGTTTGATCGAGAAATGTATACGTTATCACCTGATCATGCTGCGAAAAAACAGACGCATACGCCTGATTTTTCGTGCCAAGAAGAACATGAAACGTCATATCGTAGTTTCAGCTAGCACGTATATCAATAACTACATCAAACAACGATGAAGCTCATTGTGATCATCACATGACTAACACCTGAGTTTTCTCTTGGATAGGTGGATGAGTATATGACAACAAACGATCGGAAAGAATCTGTCAGGTTACCTTCTCTTGGGGAAACATTCATGCAAATCACACACATCTATGCAATGCTATTTTTGATACGATACGATTTACTAGTCACGCATGCATATCTGACTCATGTAACACGATAGGTATACGAAGTATTCACGACGCTATACACACAGGCAATGCTACATATCATCACTTACAGAACACCTTTCCTATACGATATTTTTTCAATAAAAAACAGCACTGAACTATACCGGTCAGTACACAAAACATATCATATACATTTTTGTAGACACTAGAAAATGATCGATCTCTCCTAATCTTACCTGAAAGCACAGGAACAAAAGCAACTCATGCACAAGTAAAACAAGCGTATTCTTCCTGTCATCACGCCTCTCCAAATCGATAGAGCTGCTTGCAATCAAGCTCTAGTTCACTATGGTTCTTAGCGTATTCAATTAGAGAAACTATGGGCTGTACATGTCCTCATGTGCCTCATCATGTGAATGCAATAGATCCTGTTCATGTCTTTTTCATACTTGTATATATACGGTTGTTTTGGCGCGTGTCTAGTCTACTCATCAAGACCGATTAGCTCAGTTGGCGAGAGCGCCACATTGACATTGTGGAGGTCATCGGTTCAAGTCCGATATCGGTCACCATTTCATTTGTTTTCAAGAGATTTCATACAGATATACTTCATTTACCACGTTTTTCCTAAGAATAATAGAATCTTAAGCTATAAAAAAATCCCGAATCAATTCGGGATTTTCTCGCAGAAAACATACGAGAAGTAATATAAATTTTACACATAAATATCTATTCACTTACTTTGATACTTTCTACTGCGAACGTCTCTCTCGTGACTCTTTTTTTATTACTAAAGATGGGAATATCAAATAGCAACCAACCAAGAAACTCAAAGTGAGTTTCAGTACTGTGACCATCTAAGAATACATCAAATTTTTCCTCTGCATAATGACATTCGATAGTCATCGAGTTAAAGTTCTGAGTTCCTTCACCTTCAGAGTCTACAGACATGAAATTTAAACCCATTGGAATCTCAACAAAGATGTAAATGAGATTATATAAGTCATCTTCATTTTTCTCATATTTTGTTGATGTAACATGAGAAATCGTTGCTGCAATAGTTCGTTCAGTCTTAGACTCATCTATGATAGTTACTTGTAAAGTACTACCAATCAAATCACTCACTTTAGCTACATAGTTTTTACAGAATTCTTTTACATTGTATGATTTTAACATTTTTTTATAAATTTTAGTTTTATATATTTGTTTAATACTCATTAACTTGATACTTATTTTGTAGAATATGTCAATACAAAATATTTCACATAACACAACTACCTCTTTCCCAAATACTCTCCAAATTCACTATACTTCTCTTCCATCAACGCTTATGCATCATATTCTGGATTGTCTAGGAAAAAAGTTCGCAATTTTGTTGTAGTGGTTCAAACTTTGAGTCACCTTCTTGGTGATTTTTTTAATTGCATTGTAAACACATATTCTTATATATGTCAATAGTTGCTCTTTAATAGAAACAGCTAATTCTTCGAACCAATTGGTTCATAACTTTTAATACAAAAATAAAATCTTAAATAAGAAACATATAAAAAAAGAACAAGACACGCGTAAAGACTTTCACAGAGAATACGTAAAAAGTAATGAAGGCAAAGGAAATATGGAACGACATATATTTATGTTGGTTACATGGATCCTATGTCCACTCATATATGCACTTCATCATCGTGGAATGGCATATGAAACAGAACGGATGATTATTGGTTTTATCATCCTGCTGATAGGTATGATCTTTACCTGGAATGCTAAACGTAGCATAAAACCAATGTTGATTGCCGCTGAAAACGGACAACGGAAACTTGTAACAAAGGGTATCTTTGCAGTATCAAGACATCCCTTATACGTTTGCCAATCAATTATCGTAATTGCTATGGTAACTATGTTCCCTTCAATATTTTCTATTATAATACTCCTTTTCTATCTATGGTCTAATAAGATCACAATGAGTGAAGAAGAAACAAAAATGATAGAATTGTTTGGAAAGAAATATAAACGGTATAAGGAAAAAGTTCCTATCATACCTATCAAATTTTGGAAATTATTGTTAAACAAATAAATTTAAAAACATGAAAGAAATACCAGTATTAGACTTTTCATTATGGTCTAGTGACCCAGAAAAGTTTGCCAGCAAGTTGGGAAAAGCATTTTCCACTACTGGTTTCGTAAGAATAGTTAATCATACTATTCAGCCAACTACTATTGTAAACCTCTTAGATCAATCTCAAACGTTCTTTAATAGGACTTTACAAGAGAAATCGACTTTGATTCAGAATAACGGAGGACAAACGGGTTATGTCCCTCCTGGATCAGAGTCTGCTAAAGGTAGTGATGTAGCTGACCTGAAAGAATTTTATCACTATGCACGAGAAGGAAATCCAAGAATACCAATGCAATACTTCTTTGAAGAAGCAATGCATCAAATGTACGAGGAGTTCTTCTTAATGGCAGATAAATTGATGATGGCAGTCGCTTTAAGCCTAGATTTACCAATGGGTCATTTCAGCAACACGTTACGTGATGGTGACTCACTACTTCGGGTCTTACATTATCCTCCAATTACTAAAGATCCGGGTGAAGCTATGTGAGCAGAGCAACACGAGGATATTAATTTAATAACTTTATTAATCGGTGCTAATGCTAAAGGGTTACAAGTTCTCGATGTAGATGGTAAAACCTGGATTGATATTGAACCAAATCAAGATGAACTAATTGTTAACCCTAGTGATATGCTACACCGCTTGACAAATGGTGTTTACCGCTCTGTCACTCATAGAGTAGTCAACCCTCCTAAAACGGAATGGCACAAACCAAGGATCTCAATTCCTTTCTTTGTTCATCCTATAAGCGGATTGTTCAAAGACAATTCATTTAGTCTAACACCTCTTGAAAACTGTGTTGTAAAAAGTGGACAAGAATCTCTTGGTCCAATTACCGCATCTCAGTTCTTAGCTGTTAGATTGTATGAATTAGGATTGCTACCGGATCATGTTATGATCGATGCAATACGCCATTAATCAATAAACGAGCTTATAATACCGCTACTAGGTCATTTTGATCTAGTAGCATTTTTTTATACTCAAATACTTAACATATAATTATACTCCGTTCAATACTAATCACCTCTTACTCTAGACAAATACAAAACCTATAGACAACCCAGTCAAACTGTATAATTTTTGTATAATTCTACTTAAGGAATGAATACATTTTAGGGATATACACATCTTCTAACTGGCTCTTACTTCATGTATCCTTATCTACTGTACTCTTCAAGACCATAAGCGTCTCCTTCATGTCTGAGAAAGTTACTCCATGATATTTATATCATATTTATCCGCCACTTGTTGAAGCTGTTGTCCAAGGCCAGAAACCTTAGTCAATATACCTAAATAAAGCTCTTGTCAAAGTATTCATACGGTTTCGCTCGATAAATTATATTTATTTTCTAGAGTTTCTCAGAAACTAATAAATCAGGCTAGAATATCCTCAAATGAATTTTCCAATTCTGGGCATTCTTCAATTCACTCACTATTTTTCAATTTATTCAATCTACCAAAAACTACTTTAACACGATCTTTAATATCATTAAATTTTTCTTGTCGTTCTTCACTGATGTTCCGTTCTTTGTCTAAAAGATCCTCCTCTAGACCTCAAAATGAATATTGAAGTTGTTGTTGTGTTTGATGCATAACAGGGACTCCTTGGTCTTGTTGTTGAGGTCTCGGATGCTTTAGCAACTCATCTGTCGATCAATCTAGTTCACACATGAAGATTAGATATATAATAAACATTAATAATATAACTATAATTAGAACTTCAGAAAAATCAATTTTTTACATCATTCATTAATTATAATTCAACACCAACTACCGCTTACTACAGAAATTACACACCAATACGCTCCTTTATTTTCTTCGCTACAATACTCAACGTACTACTAACCGTTCTTTCGTCAATATCGCATATTTCTGCTATTTCTTTATTACTTAGCTCTTCCACATATCTGAGAAAAAATATCGATGACTGCCTATCAGACAAGGTCTGTACAAAGTTAAGTATCTTGTCATAAAGTTGTTTGTTACTCAATACCTCCGCATAGTCCTCTTCATAACTTGGGTCGAAACTGTCATCAAGTAGCACTTCCTGCTCCTTGTACACTTTTCTCATCTTATCCAAAAATTTATAATTAGCTATCGAGAATAATCGCGTCTTAAAGTTCCCTTTCTCCGCGTCGTAGTCTTGTATTCTAGCAGCCAAGGCCATAAATGTATCTGACACAATATCTTCCGCATCTTGATCAGTATTCACTTTTCGTCTTACGAAACGGTACACCTCATCAGCAAACAAATCAAACAAGCGAGAAAACGCTTGCTGATCTGTTTTAGCTTCTTCTATGAGAGTCGCTTCATCTATATCCTTGACGAATAGTCGTTCAAACATGTGCTTAATAGATTATAAACCAAGTCATACCGCAGTATCACTCTCAGTTACTGAGTCAATGTTCCCTTCAATACTATCGTTATCTACAGCTCATTGTGCTGTCGTGGTGCTAGAAGTCGTGTTCGATACTTCTATACTAGGGTCAACATCTTTTACTATATCTACAACTACATTTTTTTCTTCTTTTACCGTGTTTATAGTTTCTTGTGTATTTACTATTCACTCAATTTGACCTTGTACTGACGTGTCGGTATCTACTCCTGCATTATTTGTCTTGGTTGAAGTAGTTGACTCTGACTCTATTACTGTATTGATACTG
>Ga0307934_1001975_pt1 | contig 11539 bp, 5 predicted proteins | sample OrgLakmetageno90_FD_201838 | JGI IMG/M metagenome (GOLD analysis project Ga0307934, IMG submission 201838) | Saline water microbial communities from Organic Lake, Antarctica - #90 | ecosystem: Environmental > Aquatic > Non-marine Saline and Alkaline > Saline | place: Antarctica: Organic Lake... | reverse complement strand
GAGGCCGGTCAAGTAGTTGGTTTGGGTGGCAGTTCTGGAAGGTCGACAGGCAGTCACCTTCATTTTGAAGTACGGTATAAAGGAAAACCTTTAAACCCAAGAAGCATTATCGATTTTAACAATAACAGTTTAAAATCGAGTGATATCAAGCTAATAAAAACAAAATATAGCTATGCTGCCATGCCCGATGGTCTTCACTTTCACACCGTAAGAAGGGGTGAAAGTTTATATAAAATTGCAAGTTTGTATGGCACAAGTATTTCGAATTTATGCTCCATAAACGGAATTAGGAGAAACCGACCCCTTCAGGTTGGTCAAAAATTAATGGTTTCCAATAAATGATTTCTACTATTAATTTTCAGGATCACCCAACCAACAGAAATATTAAAGTTTTCTTTTTTAGCAATGTGGAGCATGCGAATCATTTTGAATCGTTATTGCAAGAACAGTCTATTGACTTTGAAAAGCAAATTGATGAAGACGGGGATCAACGAATCTATTATGGCATTCACATCCGTCATTTCAAGGAATCTAAACGACTTAACTACCTTACAATTGGCAAGTTTCGGAATAAATTTATTCCTGATTTATTTTTTCGAATTCTTTTAATTAGCATTTCTTTATTAGTCGTTGGCTTGTCCATTGCCGGTGCTCTATTATCCGACTAGTTCAAGGTTTTAACAGTAAGTTTGTAACATGACAATAAACCGTGCACACGTCTTCGTCTTTTTGTTATTTCTGACTAATCTATCCTTTGCACAAGAAAGAGTTACTACAGTTGGAGTTCAATTCAAACCAATTTTAAGTTCCTCCATCATCAATACAGGACCCCAAAGCCAAGAAGTAGAAGACATTAACTACACCATAACACCCGGAAGTGGATATGCCTTTGGTATGGTTATAAGAAAAGGATTGACTAAGTCCATCTCTTTAGAAACAGGAATTAATTACACTAGAAAAAGTTTCGATTTACGAATAACAGATGACTTTTCCGTCTTAGACATAGAGGATCAATTTAGCTATATTATGTTTGAAATTCCGGTAACCGGATTAATTTATGTTCAACTAGGGAGAAAACTTTTCTTAAACACTTCTTTTGGCTTGGCTGCCGATTTCCTCCCTTCTGATTGGGATTCTGGCAACTCTCAATATTATCACCGTTCTTTTCGCGACTATTGGGTGGTGCCATCGCTATTAGCAAATGTTGGGTTCGAATATAGAACAGAAAAGGATGGTTATTTCTATTTAGGATTTTCTTACAAACGCCCGTTTACAAACATTACAACGGCTAAAATTGGGATTATTGACCCAAACCAACAAATAATTAAACAATCTTCATTTGACATCCTTGGAAACTATCTGACCCTAGACTTAAGGTATTTTTTCCATGAGAATCCAGAACAAAAACCAAGCAGAAAAAGATGATCTATTTTATCAAAAGCAAATTTATTGAAAAGCTATTACTCCTCGGTGTTACTGAGTTTTGGTCGCACTTTATTACAAAAATGAGCTTGGTAATCACAGCACTTGTACTTGCCTATGTTATCGATAGAGTTGTCCGCTATCTTTTGTTCAGCATTTTTGTTCGCTTGGTACGAAAGAGTAAAACCGATTGGGATGACCTTTTGGTAGAACATAAAGTGTTTTATGCCATTGCCCATCTCGTTCCAGTGTTATTCATCTTTTATATTATCCCCGAAATTTTAGACGAAAATTTGGTTTGGGTGGACTATCTGGAAAGGTTAAATAAAGTAGTAGTCATCTTGGTTCTAGCGGTCTTGCTATTCCGATTCCTAAATGTGGTAAAAACCATTATTAGTAGAATTGAGTCATTTAAAGACAAGCCACTAGACAGCTATCTGCAGTTAGTAAAAATTATTATCTCTATCATCTTATTTCTGCTATCTCTATCCATTCTAGCTAAAACTTCTATCGGCTATTTCTTCGGAGCTTTTGGCGCAATGACGGCTGTTGTAATCTTAGTTTTTAAAGATACTTTACTTGGCTTTATCGGCAGTATTCAACTCTCCGCAAACGACATGATTCGGGTTGGAGATTGGATCAGCATGGAAAAATTTGGAGCTGACGGCGATGTAATTGAGATTAACCTCACCACCGTTAAAGTTCGCAATTGGGACAAGACGATTACTACGGTTCCTACTTACTCACTTATCTCTGATTCATTTAAGAACTGGAGAGGAATGCAAGAAACAGGTTCACGGAGAATAGCTCGCTCTATTTTTATCAACCAAAGCACCATAAAATTCGCCGATGAAGAATTAATTAATCGATTCAAGAAAATTCACTTGCTGCACGATTACATTGTAAACAAGGAGCTTGAAGTTACAAAGTACAATGAAGTCAATAAAATAGATACTGCTATGGTTTCCAATGGTAGGCGAATAACAAACATTGGCACATTTAGAGCGTACCTAGTTAGTTATCTGAAAAAACACCCAAAAATAAACCAAGATTTAACCATTTTGGTTCGTCAATTAGACCCAACCATAAATGGGATACCATTGCAGATTTACGCCTTTAGTAAGGACATAGAATGGGTTACCTACGAAGGCATTCAGTCGGATATTTTTGACCATGTTCTAGCAGTTATTTCTCAGTTTGAATTATCGTTATTCCAAAGTCCAAGTGGAGCAGACTTTCAAAAAGTGCTGAAATGAGAAAGCAACTCTACATCTTACTAGTCTTCATCCTTACTTCGATTGTGAGTAACGGTCAGGACTTAGTTTTTTGTGGAACTCAAGCAAACAATACCATATTTTCATACGACCCTGTTACCAGAAACTCTACTTTAATTGCTACAGGTCAAACACTGATTAGAAGAATTAGGGTAGATCAAAACGTAGAACAAGTATTTTGGTCTGCAGGGGCACTAAATAAAATTCAAAAAGTAGATGCGAATGCTGCTGGCTCTAATAGAGTTGACGTTAAAACCAACATAACCAATGTTGCTACCATAAATGTAGATGCTGCAAACAACAAGGTTTATTATCATTTGGCTAACGGCTCTTCCGTTTTTAGTTGCGACACAAATGGGCTCAATACAACCACTTTGTTGAATTTAGGAGGAAGTACAACTGTCTTGGGCATAGAAATCGACGCAGACAATAACTTTATTTATTGGACTGAAATTACACCAGCACTAAGAACAATTAGAAGGGCCAATTTAACAACTGGAGCAAACGCAACCACCATATTTTCGAGTACGGATCTCATTTTTGACATTAAACTTATAGCCGAAGATTCATCCATTTATTTCACCAATCGAAATGGAAACCTATTGCAAAAAATTAAAACAGATGGAACAGGACTTCAAACCATAGTGGATGAGCCCAACTCACAAATCATAGGAACTATAAGTGGAGACTATTGTAACAACGTTTTGTACTATTACATGGTTGGTGCAGGTAATGGTGTTCAAATTAAAAAAGTGGCCTTAAATTCCACTACTCCAACTATTGTTTTAGACACTTCTTTGGTGAGACTAAATGGCTTAGATGTATTTTTTCAATTCAACCTTGGGAAAAAGGAAAATTTTCTTGGTCCAAATAGCACCATTTGCTTCGCAGACTCAACCATTCTAAACGCTAAAACTAGAGGTGCAACTTATTTATGGAACGACAATTCAACAGCTGCGACGCTAAAAGTAAAACAAAGTGGAACCTATTCGGTAACTGTTACTGCTGGTAATTGCTCAAAAGTGGACTCTATTACCATAACGGTAAACCCAAACTTTAGAGTCAACTTGGGAACAGATACTTCTTTGTGTTTTGGAGATTCCATAACACTAAACGCCCTAACCCCTGCAGCAAGTTATGTGTGGTCAAACAATTCTACTTCAGCCACCTTAAAGGTAAAGCAAGCAGGAATTTATTGGGCAGATGTTACTGTGAATGGCTGCACAATAAGAGATTCCATTACCATTAACTTTTCACCCGACATTCAACCAAGACTTGGAAACGACACTGTATTTTGTTTTGGAGATTCTATTTTCTTAGATGCAACGGCTACAAGCGCTAGCTATCTCTGGAGCGACAATTCCACCAACCCTGCTCTAAAAGTAAAACAAAGCGGTATTTATTCGGTCACGGTTACTTCAGGAAACTGCTCTAAAGTTGACTCTATTATTGTAACGGTTAGTCCAATCTTTAATGTAAACCTGGGAGCTGATACCGTGCTGTGCTTTGGTGATTCTATTTTGCTAAGAGCAACTGTGCCTGGTGCTAGTTATTCGTGGTCCAATAACTCTACTGCAGATACATTAAAGGTGAAACAAGCAGGCACTTATTGGTTAGACGCTACTGTAAATGGCTGCACAGTAAGAGATTCGATTAGGATTAGTATTAACCCCAATTTCCAACCTAACCTAGGAAACGATACCATTCTTTGTTTTGGGGATTCCATCATCCTAAATGCAAGAGCTACTAGTGTTGGCTATCAATGGAATGACAATTCAACCAACGCTACGCTGAAAGTTAAACAGAGCGGCATTTACTCGGTTACAGTTTCAAGAGGTAATTGCGCTAAAGTTGATTCCGTTACTGTAACTATAGACCCGAAAGTAGCAATTGATTTAGGAGCTGATACGTTGTTGTGTTTTGGGGATTCTACCCTCCTACTTAATGCTACCCTCCCATCTGCGACTTACGTATGGTCGGATAATTCAACCGCACCTACCTTACTCGTAAAACAACCGGGATTTTATTGGGTAGACGTAACTGTTAATGGCTGTACCGAAAGCGATTCCATTCGTATTAACTTTTCTCCGGACATACAGCCTAATTTAGGGAACGACACCGCTCTTTGTCCAGGTTCGACCATTCTTCTAGATGTTTCAATACCGGGAGTTTCATACCGATGGAATGACAATTCTACAGGTCCACTCTTTAACGTTAGAGATAGTGGCATTTACTCGGTGACAGTTACCCTTGGCAGTTGCACGGCAGTGGACTCTATCGTAATTACTAGCTCCTCCAGTACTTTTAATCTAGGCAATGATTCCATTTTAACCGTCGGCGACTCGTTAGTTCTAGACGCAAGTTCTGCAAGTGGTAGTTTAAGATGGTCTGACAACTCAACCGGGCAAACATTGAAAGTAAAGACCACCGGAATTTATTGGGTAGACGTTACCATATCCGGTTGTACAACTAGAGACTCTATTAGCGTAATTTTTAAGCCGATCAACTCTACTTCTATTTCTGGTATTATTAACGACTACACCAAAATAAATTCGATAGGCCTAGGTTTTTGCAATGATACGCTAGTAGTTCAAAACCCAGCTGCATTTGCAGTGGGTGAAAAGGTATTAATCATTCAAATGCAAGGTGCAAGTTCAAATACAACCAATACTCCTAGTTTCGGTGATGTGCTGAACTTGAATTCCGCCGGTCTGCATGAATTTGCGACCATTGGTGAAGTTAGAATGGACACCTTCGTCCTATCTGCGCCGCTCTCGAACAACTACGATGCAAATGGAGCGTTACAAATGGTGAGCTTTCCGAGTTTTACCAATGCCGTAGTTACAGATACTTTAACTGCTAAGAATTGGGACGGTGAAACGGGTGGAATCTTAGCTTTTGAGGTAACCAATGTTCTAAATCTTGCTGCAGAAATCAACGTCGATGGAAAAGGATTTCGAGGAGGCAAATCTAACTTTGGTAACTACGCCCAAGACGCTGCGAATTGCGGTAGAACGAACATCTTCGCCCCAAGGGGTAACTTCAATGGTGGTCAGAAAGGCGAAGGAATTTCAATTTTGGATACCTTGAAAGGCTTCGGGAGAGGTCATTCTTCTAACGGCGGCGGCGGTGGAAATAGCTCAAATGCTGGAGGTGCCGGAGGTGGAAATGCAGGAGTTGGTGGTGACGGGGGCGATGAACGGTCGAACTGTGGAAGAACGGCAGTGGGCGGTATAGGAGGAGAAGCAATAAATTATGCATCCTTCCCTGATCGTACCCTCATGGGCGGCGGCGGCGGCGGCGGAGATGCGAACGATGGACTGGGAACGGATGGAGGAAGTGGAGGAGGAATTGTTTTGATTAAGGCATCCAACTTATTTGGCTTAAATCAAACTATAAGTTCCAAGGGAATTACTGCAGAGTTAGCAACAATAGACGGTGCAGGTGGTGGAGGCGCAGGAGGTGCTATCCTTCTGGATATTTCAACATTTACGACACCCTTAGCCATTAACGTGGACGGTGGAAACGGTGGCAACAACAATAATAACACTCCTTGCTTTGCCACAGGAGGCGGCGGAGGTAGCGGAATCTTTAAAAGTTCCACTAACCCTCCTTTCTTCGTGCGCTTTAGTATACAAAGAGGCGAGCCCGGAATAATTACAAATCCCTTTTCTCAATGCCCCTTTTCCAATTATGGTTCTACCGGTGGTCAAAGTGGACTAATCTTAAGAAATGTTCAAAATATTTTTGGCCCCTCTCCAAACATTAATACGTTTTCCATTAACCTCGGAGCAGACACCGTTTTGTGCTTTGGTGATTCCTTAATGCTCGATGTAACCAGCCAAGATGCTTCTTACTTATGGTCTGACAGTTCAACAGACTCTTATATAGTAGTGAAACAACCAGGTACTTATTGGGCACAAGTCACCATTCAAAATTGTATTTATAGAGATTCAATAACAGTGAATTACTTTTCAGATTTTAATCTCCATCTTGGTAGCGACACAACACTGTGTTTTAATGAATCTATTTTATTGGATGCCACTACTCCATCGGCATCTTACCTTTGGTCCGACAGTTCCACTGCAGCTACTTTAGTTGCCAATAAATCTGACACTTATTGGGTCCAAGTTTCCGTAAACGGGTGCACCAAAAGAGATTCCATTTCCATTCAAATTAAGAATGAAACCCCTCCTTTTTTAGGGAACGATACTACCATTTGCTTTAATGACTCGATTCCGTTTAATTTAAATATACCGGGAGCTACCTATGAATGGTCTGATGGATCTACTGACTCTGCTTTCACCATATACACTGCCGGAACCTATTGGCTAGATTTGAAATTAGACGGTTGTGTTACAAGAGATTCGATAGTAGTGGCCGTTATCTCTCCCTCTCTCGTCAACTTAGGAGAAGATACGCTAGTTTGTTTTGGTGACTCTTTAGTTCTGACCATTGACGTTCCAAACTCTAATATTCTCTGGTCAGACAACTCCACAACTAACGCAATAACCGTAAATACTGCCGGCATCTATTTTGTAGACGTTAGCCTTCAAGGATGCAGTTTAAAAGATACAATCGTTGTTTCATTTTCCAGAAATATTGGAAACAATTTCTTAGGAACAGACACCTCACTCTGCGATGGAGACTTTATCAACTTCGACTTTGGTACGACTCAAAATCAATCTTTATTATGGAACGATAGCTCCACTACTCCAACCAAAACATTGAACAAAAGCGGGCTTTATTGGATGGAAATCTCTGATAATGGTTGTTTGAATAGGGATAGTTTAACCCTAACAATTAAAGAGCGGCCCATTATATCTTTAGGTCCTGATACATCCCTGTGCGAAGGAACACTTTTTGGCGCTAGCTACCCCAACCCCAACAGCAGCTATTTGTGGAACACCGGATCAAACGATGCTGCTATTTTGGCAAACGCTTCGGGAACGTATTGGTTGGAAGTTCTACTGGATGGTTGCATTTTTAGAGATAGTTTGGAACTTCAAGTAAAACCAATTCCTTCTCTTGATCTTGGTGCAGATACCACCTTATGTCTCGGTGACACGATTACACTTTCTCCAAGTACTCTCAATGCGAACTATTTATGGAGTGATAGTACAATAAGCAATAGCTTAAATGCATTTGCAACGAACGACTATTGGTTGGAGCTCACGGTTGACGGCTGCTCCAACAGAGATTCAATACGTGTTGAGGTTTTCGACAGCTTAGGGATTTCCTTTTTACCTGAAACGGCAATTCTCTGCAATAATGAAGTGTTACAAATTGACCTTCCTCTACAGAATTCTAATTATCTATGGCAAGATGGAAGTGTAGACCAAAGCTACACCATCGCTGACAGCGGTTTATATGTGGTAATAATATCAAACACTTGCGGCAGTCGAACAGATTCCTTGCAAGTAACAAAGGAATGTGAATGCGAAGTAATTGTGCCCACCGCTTTCTCCCCAAATAACGACTTCATTAACGATCAGTTTACTCCTAGAATAAGTTGCGAATTAGAAACCTATTACTTAGAAATCTATAACAGATGGGGAGTTAGCGTTTTTCAAACAACACAGCAAAAAAGAAGTTGGGATGGCAGAATAAATGGCAGAGAACTTAACGGCGGCGTTTATTACTATGTCTTACAATACAAGGCTCGGAATGAACAACTACAAACCGTAAAAGGAACTGTGCTTTTAAGTAAGTAATTCTCCTAGTCCTGCATATTCCAAAAGTTTCATTCCTATGCACTGCTTCTTTTTAAGAAGTATGTTGTCAAATTCTAATTCAAGGTAAAAATTTAAATGGTCAACTTATTTCTATTCTCTTAAAATACTTTCTACTTCTTATCGTTAATCTACCCAATTTAGAGAAGAAACTACTTGAAACGATTTGCTACATTTTTACCTTTAATCCTCCTATATTTTAGCTCTTACTCTCAAAATTTGCTCTTTTGGACAGGAACAAATCCCGATGTAATTTATAAAACAAATAGCAATACATTAAAAACAGACAGTATAGTTTCTATTCTTCCAATTAGCTTCAGTGCAAGAAAGTTATCAATTAATCCTATTGAAAAAAGTATTTTGTACGCAGACACTGCCCAAACAATGAAGATGATTAATTTTAATGGAGTTACGTTAAAAACAATTCAATCAGGTAACAATAACTTCTCTGGCACATTTGATTTAGATGTAGATAACAATACAATTTATTATAGCGGCAGAGCAGGTCAATTTCAATCCTATAGAATTAAAGATTCTGTTTTGAGCTTTCTAATTCCGAGAATTGTAGCGGAAACAATTGAAATAGACGAAGAGAATAGAACCCTTTATAACAACTTGTACGACGGGATTAATAGCTACTTGGTACGTTTTGACTTGCCATTGCTCAGTAATCAACAAATAATTTACACTGCTCCTGCGAATCAAAAAATTGAAGACTTTTTTCCAAGTCCTGATAATACTTCCATATACTTTGTTAATAGAGGACTGAATGCTATTCAAAAAATTGACTACAATGGCAGAAATTTAGAAACTGTGCACCAAGGGGGTCTGGATAGAATCAGGTTTATTGAAGGAGATTTTTGTGCGGATAAAATTTATTTTGCCACCACACGTTTCAACAACCCAGGCACCAATTCTAAAATAAAGGAAATTGACTTTAAAGGGCTGAATGAAAGAACGATTTTGGATACCAACAACCTATTTATTAGTTCACTTAGTGCTTATATCGTTCCTACGAAAGATCCTATTAAAACCGATACCACCCTTTGCGTAAGAGATTCTCTAATTATAACTTACCCCTTGTTAAATAATAGCTACCTCTGGCAAGATGGTTCCGTATCCAACAAGAAAGTAATTCGGCAAGCTGGAGTCTACTGGGTAGATGTTACACGGAAAAATTGCGTTGTTCGTGACTCCATTGTAGTCTCCACATTTCCTTTTATTACAAGTAATTTCTTAGGCGAAGACACCACCATTTGTCAAGGCGATTCCATTATTTTAAATGCAAACCTTCCGGGATTTGACTACCTATGGAGTAATGGCTCTACTCTACCGGAAATCACCTTCAAAAATGCAGGAACGTATTACCTTCAACTATCTGACGGAAGTTGCCCACTTAGAGATAGTGTTACTATATCCGTCAAACCAACACCTAGCTTTTCTTTAGGCATCGATACAGCATTATGCAGGGGCGATACCTTGCAACCAAAGCAAACTCAAGGAAACTACCTGTACTTGTGGAATACCGGGCTAAATACTGACTTCATTATACCTCAACAAAATGGCACTTTTTGGTTAACCGCCTCTTTGGATGGGTGTTTCGCAACAGATTCAATTGATCTCGTTATTAAGGAACGGCCTAGTATCAACCTCAGAAACGACACAGTTATTTGTTTTGGTGACAGTTTGGTACTAGATGGAACTGCGACTAATGCTACCTACCGTTGGAATACAGCAGATTCCTCCGCTTTTATAAAGGTGGGTTCTGCCGGCAACTACAAAGTTACTGCTACCTCAAACGGTTGTTCTTCAGAAGACTCAACAAGTGTTACCGTTTTAAATAACGATTTGTTATTTCTAGGAAACGACACTACAATTTGTGGTGAAAGCTCCATCTCCTTTAAAAGCAACATTTCTAATTCCAGTTATTTATGGCAAAACGGATCTACTTCTTTCGAATACAGCACTTCAGATAGCGGCTTGATTACCTTAAGTATAATCAACCAATGTGGCACAACAAGTGATTCATTAGTCCTAAAAACTGAAGATTGTAATTGTTCTGTACTTCTTCCTACCGTTTTCACCCCAAATAACGACTTTATTAACGATGAATTTACTCCAAGAATTAGTTGTGAATTAGAAACCTATTCGGTAGAAATCTATAACAGATGGGGTGACAAAGTTTTTCAAAGTACTCAGCAAAAAAGAGCATGGGATGGAACCAATGACGGCAACAAACTGAAAGATGGAGTTTACTTTTACGTTCTAAAGTATAATGTTCTGAACGCTGAAATCCAAACGCAAAAGGGCAGTATCCTTTTAAGTCGTTAGGTACTTCGCAGTAACCGACTTTTTACTTTTCAGCATTTCTTTTACGGTGCCTTGAAAGACCAATTCTCCCCCTTGGTCTCCACCTTCCGGCCCTAAATCAATAACCCAGTCGGCATGTTTAATTACTTCCGGATTGTGTTCGATAACAAGCAAAGAATGTCCCTTGGTTATAAGTGCGTCGAAAGAGTGCAATAGCTTAGAAATATCGTGAAAATGCAGCCCAGTGGTAGGTTCATCAAAAATAAATAGCGTATGGTTAGTTGTTCCTCCTTTACCTAGGTAGCTCGCCAACTTAATTCGTTGCGCTTCTCCTCCACTCAAAGTACCAGAAGCTTGACCTAACTTCACGTAACCCAAACCGACTTCTAGTAAGGGAGCAAGCTTATCCCCTACTTTTAGCGAGCTTCTATCTTCTTCAAATGTTCTGAAGAAATCCACAGCGTCTTCCACTGTCATGTCCAATACATCTGCAATATTTTTACCCTTAAATTTTACTTCTAAAATCTCATCCTTAAAGCGTTTCCCCTCGCACTCTTCACAAACCAAGTGAATATCTGCCATAAACTGCATTTCTTCAGTAATCTCTCCCTCTCCTTGACAAACTTCACACCTACCCCCATCTACGTTGAAGGAGAAATGAGCGGGTTTGTAACCTCTAGATTTCGACAAGCCCAAGGAAGAATAAAGTGCTCGAATTTCATCGTACGCCTTTATGTATGTAACGGGATTCGACCTAGAAGATTTACCAATTGGATTTTGATCGATAAACTGAACGTCTTT
>Ga0307934_1001964_pt1 | contig 11578 bp, 21 predicted proteins | sample OrgLakmetageno90_FD_201838 | JGI IMG/M metagenome (GOLD analysis project Ga0307934, IMG submission 201838) | Saline water microbial communities from Organic Lake, Antarctica - #90 | ecosystem: Environmental > Aquatic > Non-marine Saline and Alkaline > Saline | place: Antarctica: Organic Lake... | reverse complement strand
AAACCTCTTTTGGTAAAAAAATATTATCCTCAATCCATTGGCTCGGAATCTCTTTTACAGATTTATAACTGTATAGTTTTTCTTGAAAACTATTTACTTTGTCCCTCCATTGTTCTGCTATCATTTTTTAAAACATTTTTAATTGTTGTTGATGTTGGAATAATCTCTTGTTTCCATCGTTAAAATAGTCTGTGTCAAGTTCACAAGTTACTAAATCAAAGCCTAAATTATGACATGCTATATCTAAACTTGCCGAGCCTCTATGAGTGTCTAGTATCTTGTCTCCTTCTTTTGCGTAGTTCATTAATTGCCATTCGTAAAGTTTAACAGGTTTTTGCGTTGGGTGAATTTTACCACCATCATCTCTATTCATTTCTTGAACTCTTTTGTTATTAAATATCCTAGCCACTCTATCAAAAGAGCACCAAGCAAGCTCACAGTCTGCGAAATTTCTATCAGGATTTAATTTATCCCAAATAATAAAAGACCTCGTGCTTCCTAAGTAATTTAAAAAATAATTACCGCCCCATATTATTTGGTTTTTAGAAACCCTCATTAATTCTTTAAAATAAATTTCATTAGGAACTGAAGAGTCCCATCCTGTTTTTTTATCTTTAAACATCTTACGACTTGCTCTATTAGTTCCGTGCTCTGCGTTTATACCATAAGGAGGATCAACAATAGCCAAATCAAAGTAATCATCTGGATAACGTGCCATCATTAACATATTATCTTCGTTTGTTGCTGCTATCATAGTTTTATTTTCTTTGCCCTCTGTTTAGCGTCTCTGAATATTCAGAAATTGCGTTATTTAATTCCATTTCGGATAAATCCTTTGATTTTTCCACATTTAAATTAATGATTATTGAAAGTTTATCCATAATTTCAGCGAGTTTAGTCCTATCACCTTCTGCTAAAATTTCACAATATACACTAGCTAAATTTTCTGCATCACTTTGGAAGGTCGAAAAAATGCTTTTGTTGTGTATGTTTAATATTTGAAAAACTAAATCAACTGGAATTAATTTACCAGCCATTTTTTCAATTTTTAAACGCTCATGCTCCGCCCTATATTCTACTAGCTCCGCATCCGCTTTCTTTTTTCTAGTATTCCAATCAACGATCGCCTGGCTATTTATATCAGCAGCACTTGGAGCGTCGTTGGCTTTGTTTTTCATGGGTGTCGTGGAACCCGACGGCCTTGGTTTTTTCTTAATCGTTGGCAATGGTTCTGCCAATGGCTTTCTCTTTGTCTTAGGTAACGGCTTTACTACTTCCGCATAAACGTTATTTATTGATTTATTTTTATCATCAAACTTTTTTTGATATCGATCAAAGAAGGCTTTATTTTGTGCGTTCTCTGTATTTATTTTTCTAAATTCAACTACCAAATTATTTCTAGCAACGTTGGTATTTATTACTTGAGCATTTGTGTGGCAAAGAGCAGCAAATTCTTTTCTAGTTAGTTTGGCCATTATTGGTTTATGATGTCAATGCAATTCTCAATTTTAGAAATACATTTTTGATAAAATATAATATTTGTTTTTTGATTTAATTCAGTAGCTATTTTTAAATTGTAAGTGTATATAAATCTTTTTTCTTTTAGTAAATTTTTTAGCTCCTCCATTTTATTTTATTTTGTTATTTTTTTTACCTGAACCCTGTATTTTACAAGGGTTTTCGATTTGTTATATAACAAAGATAATATAATTTTGTACAAAGCCATATAACAAAGTCCAAATCTGTGTAAAATGAATAAAGATTGGAGTGTTTAAAGTATTGCATAATTTAACAGAACCTCTGAAAGTACCTAAAAAATTTAGTGTCTAACGTACCACACTTAACGCCTAAGACATTTAAACAACACACGCACACACATATAAGTAATTAATCAATACAGTTGCTTAGAAGGCTTTAAAATCACTATTTATTTTACTGATTTGCTTTAATAAAGAATAAATTAACAACTTAACGGGTAATATTATCAATTATATTCTGTTTGCTGCTTTTTACTATCTCATTTGCTACTTTTTACTATAATAATTATCTATAGTTAACATCATTAATAATAGATTAAGTTTATATAAATAAAAAAATAGTGCAACATTATAGTAAAAAAGTGCATCAAAACAACTAAATAATATTGATGCACACCTTTGATGCCCACCCCTTAACTAAAGATAATACATTAAATACGTGATAGTTATAGTTAAGATAGTGCAACACTTGGTAAAAAACCCCTATAAATATTATAGAATAATATAAAAGTTAGGGTGATATTTAGAAAATGTTGCACTTTTTACTCATAAAACGTTGATAATCAAGTATTTAAAGGGTGTGCATCAAGGGTGTGTATCAGAATGTTGATGCACTTTTTAGTTTATTATTCTTAAAACTTTGTTAAGTATATATTTTAAAGCTTTCTTATAACTTATATTTGCATAAGTAAAGCAACTAAAAAAAAGCATTATGAGCAAATCAATAAAAACAAACAAAAGCAAATCAATGATTTACCCAGAATTAGGAGAAACAACGAAAGCAGAGATTGAGTACAGAGCCAGTTATTCAAATGGCTTTTATCTTATCACAGACTTAGAGCTAAAAGGTAGAGGTATTACTATAATTGGAGATGGTAGCGAACATAAAAGAGGAAAAAAGACGTATAGAGCTACTAAAACAGCTATGAATAAATTAAAGAAAAACTATGAAGTTTGCTACCTTGCAAGCTTTTAATAAATAAGCAGCACAATGAAAGAAAAAAGCAAAGAGGAAAAGCAAATTGATTTAGCAATTGAAAAAGCTCGCAGAGAAGAGCGAAGACAAAGCCGTTTCTATATTAGTTCTTTTGATTACGGAAAAGGTTTTAGAGCCGGTATTGATTATCAAAAGAAGTTAGTAAACGATGAGGAAAATCCAAAGTCTATAATAAAATCCATTAAAGATTTTGCAAGAAAACACGCCGACAAAGTTCTTGAAAATGAAAAGCAACAAATTTATAATCATATTCATGTAGATATTAAAGATCCTTTTCAGCAAAATTATAATTGCGATGATAAGTTTCCTGATTTTGGATATGGAGTTTATCAAGAAGATGAGCAGTAAAAAGAAAACACAACAAAAGATGAGTTTTTAAAAGCTTTGTTAATAGTATCAAAGTATCAACAAGAGAATCAACCTTTATCTATTTAATTACGTTGACATGAATTACCAACTTATAGACAACGATGGATTTAAAAAGCTTTTTAGCTCAAAAAGCCATGCTATGCAATATTTGCTAAAAACTCACGGAGCTACTATTGTTTCTATTTGTTTGGAAAACGGAGGAATAGTTTTTTATGCCGAAAAAGTTGTAATAAAAAACCAACTTATCTTTTCTGCTACTAAAAAACTCCAAAAGGAATTAATTCATAAGCCTAGAAAGTAGTAAGTTTGTAACCCTTTAAAAAATTATCCATGTACTCCAAAGCAAAAAAACCACAATACGTTTCTCAAGCAAAAAACCAACCTAAATGAAATATAAAACCAAAACTGATAAAGAAATGTTTGATGAGTTTGACACCTCATTTGATAGAGAACAGCAGACTGGAAAGCTAAAAGAACAATTTACATATCTAGCTTTAAAATACGATTTTCGCCATAATATAGTATTAAGCAGAAAAGAGTTCAGGGATAGTTATCATGATAATAAAAAGCAAACTGTATCAAAAAGCGAATGGCAAATATTAACTGATAGTGACGTTAATACGATACGAAAAAAGTTAATGACTGAGGACTTGCCTTTAACAGAGAAGGATTTAATGACTTATATTGATTCAAAAGATACTTCGGTTAGATACAATCCTTTACAAGACTATTTTAATCATTTAGATGAGTGGGGCAAAGGTCACGACCACATAAAAGATTTGGCAAAAACTTGTAAAACGGATAATGACGAACTTTTTGAAGTGGTTTTAAAACGCTTTATGGTTGCTTCTGTTGAATGCTTACTAAACGAGGATGCAGTTAACGATATTTGTTTAATAATGCAAGGAGCGCAAGGTGTAGGCAAATCCAGATGGATGCGAAAGTTAATCCCTAATCAATTTATGAGGGAATATTATTACGAAGGTCCTCTTGATACTGGTAAAAACGATCATGTTGAATACTTGAGTAAATGTTGGATTATCAATTTAGAGGAATTGGAGGTTATGAATAAAAACAGCGTTAACTCGCTTAAAAGTTTTGTGACTAGACAAAGGATAAACTTTCGTAGATCTTACGGTAGGTTTTCTGAGGATTATTTAAGACGAGCTAGCTTTATTGGTAGTGTAAATGAAACTACTTTTTTAACGGATATGACAGGAAATCGTCGATGGTTAGTATTTAGAGCTTTTGAAATTGACCACATGCACGAATTAGATTTAGATAAAATTTGGGCTCAAGCTTATTCTTTGTATTTGAGCGGATATAGAAGTTGGTTTAACTTAGAAGATATTGCGAAAATTAACGAACGAAACGAACAATTTAGGGATCAGAGTTATGAAGAGGAATTAATTATAAGATTTTTTAAATTTCCAGAAGATGAGAAAACTTCAGGAGAGTGGTTAAGTAGTTCTGATGTCATTGATTTTTTAAGCGCACAAAATAAAAGTCAAGCAGCAAAGTACAACGCTCGAGGTATTGGACGCATACTTGGAAAAAATACAGATATGAAAAAAAGATCTGGAGGTGTAACGAAATACTATTTAAAAACGGTTGTTGATTCTAGCAATAACACTGGTAGCGAAAGCGGTCAGGAAAGCGATGTGTTTGAAAGTGTAGATGAGAATGACGAATTGCCTTTTTAATAACTAACAAAAAGAAAGAAAATAGACATGAATACACAACAAACCCTCTGGCCAAAACCAATAGTTAAATCAGATATAGTTTTTACGCCAGTTTATGTTAGTCAACAAATTTTAATTCATTTACAACCTTATGGAATTTGTTTAGATCCTTGCATGGGAGATGGAGCATTTTATAATTATTTACCTATAAAAAAACAATATTGCGAAATAAGCAAAGGAAAAGATTTTTTTGATTTTAATAATAAAGTTGATTGGATTATTGGAAATCCTCCATATAGTATTTTTGAAGATTTTTTAAAACATTCATTTGAAATTTCTGATAATGTAAGCTATTTAGTACCGACTAATAAAATATTTCAAAGACAGGTAATAATGGAAATGATAAATAATTACGGAGGAATTAAAAGCATTATTATTTATGGAAGCGGTCAATTAATAGATTTTCCATTTGGTTTTTCAGTGGGAAATTTCCACTTTAAAAAAGGCTATAAAGGAGAAACAAAAATTATAATGGGTATGAAATCAATTTTTACAAATTAACAATTAAAAATGTTTTAACTATGAAAAAAGTAATAATAGAAAGTCCATACGCTGGAAATATAGAGCAAAATATAAAATATGCTAGAGCGTGTTTAAAAGATAGTTTAACCCGTGGCGAAGCTCCACTGGCTAGCCATTTATTATACACTCAAGACGGAGTTTTAGATGACGGCATAAAAGCAGAAAGGATGCAAGGCATAAATGCTGGATTGGCTTGGGTAGAATTTGCAGATATACACGTCTTTTATATTGATTATGGAATGAGTAAAGGCATGAAAGATGCTTTATTATACTCACTTACTAAAGGTCTAGAAGTCGAATATAGAAAGTTAGTACAATTTTAAAGCATGTATAAAATTTCAATTTTTGAAAACGTAAGAAGCAACGTCCCTCATGATTATGATTTAGATGATTGGTTAAGGCATACAATATGCCCAAAAGGTAGACTAAAAAGATCAATCGATAATTATAGAAATACTTTTTCTAAAAAGGATAAAAAAGCTTTGCCATGCATTACCGTTTCCGCCAGATTTACAAAATGGCGGGAGGAAAAGAATATAGTCGAAAAGATGCCGTTTATTTGCTTAGATATCGATAGAAAGACAAATCAGTGCGTTTCTATGTTGTTAGTAAAAGAACTGTTTATAAACCATCCTTGCTGCTATTATACGGGCTATAGCACTTCGATAGATGGCGTTTATTCCATTATGAAAATAAGCGATCCAGAAAAGTTGGATAAATATTTTGAATATTTTGAGAATACTTTAAAAAAGATAGGCATTAACATAGACCAAAGCTGCAAAGATTATGCTAGATTAAGGTTTTTTAGTTTTGATTCAGAAGCGTATCACAATCCAGAAGCTAAAGCGTTTAGGTTGAGAAAACCAGAATCGGCCAATAAAACGTACAGTAACTATAAAACAACGAGCGAAAGTGAGAAAGTAGAAAGACTGATTAATGAAATAAATAAATACTCAATTGATATTACTTCTAATTACGAAGATTGGATAAAAATTGCGGGAGCTTTACAAGGTGAATTTGGAGAAAATGGAAGAGGTTATTTCCATAGCATTAGCAAATATCATCCAGATTATGAGTCAAAAAACTGTGATAAAAAATATGATAGTTGTAAAAAAATGAACAAAACAGGACTTGGAAGTCTTTTTAAAATAGCTGGAGATTATGGAGCACGTTATTAGATTAAAATTAAAAGTTGCAACCTCTAAGGATTTTATTCAATTTAGCCATTTTAAAGCTGATAAAAAAAGTAGAGTATTTAAAATGAAAGTTGGACATCCGTTTTGGTGTATTAATTCTAAAGGAATTATTGAGGAAAAAAATTACTGCATAAAAGAGGATATGGATAAGGATGAGTTTAAAATACTATTGATGCATGAGCAAATTTTGGTTTGCGATATCGAGGATAAATTTAAATCTTAAAACTTTGTTAATAGTAGTTTATAAAGCTTTCTTATATATTATATTTGTACAAGCAATAAAGCTAAAAAAAACTAGAAATTATGGGAACTAACGTGATAACACAAGGAGCATCAACACAGGATTTTCAATTTATCGATCAGATAATAAATTTAGAAACTAAAAGAAAAATTAAAAAAGTTTCTGGAGCATCTGATTTTGGAATATTAACCGCTTGCATGATAGATGGCGAATTTAGTTGTGTAACTGATTACACAATTACAGATGAAATGAGATCAGACTTAGAAAAAGCATAATAAACCAAAGGGGGTTTAACAGCCCCTTTAATAAAAACAAAAATGTCAAAAGAAACAACAGCAGAATACAGATTTGCCAACCATAAAGAATGGAAGGAAGCGATGCAAGAAGCTCCAAGTCCAAAATGGATAAAAAACAGAGATTTGTCTGGTAGTAAATCCAGCAGCTATATTCCAATCGGAATACAGGAGGCTTTGGCTGATTTATTTTTTAGGGAATTTGATATTGTAGACACACAAATCGAAGTAAATGGAAACCAGATTTTAGCTCAGGTTAAAATAAACGTTTTGCCAGATTACCCACATGCAGAACACCGCACAATTTCAGGAGTAGCTGCAAGGGTTATGACAAAAGCGGGCAACTCATTAGAGTACGGAGCAAGATCAGCGAAGAACGCCGCTAAAAGCGAAGCATTAACCGATTTTTCAAACATTTTTGGAAGGAATCTTAACAGAGATTTTGCAAATGATTTTAGTTACACTAAGGCAAAGAAAAAAGAGGATCCAGCGCCAAAAACTCATGAAAAAAAAGAAAGCTAATGGAAACAGAAAACAATCTTTCATTTAAGAAAGTTAAAAAAAGCAGTATAGTTTTAAATTTGCCAGATGTGGAGCTAGAACCGCAAAAAGCACTTCAAAGAACAGAGGATTGGCATAAAAAAAGGCTAGGTAATTGGACAGGAAGTAAGATTAAAAATATAATGGCCTGCAGTCCGAAAGGATCTAAAATGTCATGGTCGGATGACGCCAAAGTTTACGAATTTTCTAAAGGAGCTATAAAATACGTTTACAGCCGCGCTATGGAGCGTAAAACTCAAAGGTATATAGAAACAGCTTCCTCAAAAGAAATGCAATATGGAACTAAGGTAGAGCCTTTTATTTGCAAAATTGGAGAGCAGTTAATAGGTCAAAAAATTAAAGAAGTTGATTTTATAACTCATCCAGAAGTTAAAACCATAGGAGCTTCAAGTGATGGAATAACAGTGGATCGTAAGTTCGTAATTGAAATAAAAGCCTGCAATAATTGGGAGACGCATTATGAAAGAATGTTTAATTTACTAGATGAAAAAAGCACAGACTTTTGGCAAGTACAAACCGAGATGCTGGTTTGGGGAGTTGATAAATGTTATTATTTAGTTGCCGAGCCACCGCATTCAATATGGCCTTATTTAAAAGATGAAAAAGGATTTGAAGATTTTAAAAAAGAATGTAGCGTTGATTTTCAAATTGTACACGCATCAATATTTCACCAAACCGCCTTATTAAAAAGAATAAAAATTGTCGAATCTACCTGCACCAAATGGATTCAGGAAGGAGGAGATCTAAATACAATATTTCATGAGCAGATTGAACAGAACAGATAAAAGCGAACTCATTAAATTGGCTAGCATTTTAAGCGCAAGCCAAATAGCTTTTAAAAATAATATAAGAGCTGAGGTGGTTTATTATATTTATAAAAAGCATAATATTCAAAATTTATTAAAATATTCGCCCAGATTTATTAAGGCTTTTCATGGAGTTGGTAGACATACTAATAAAGAGATTTGTAATGAATTGGGTATTACTTATGAGCGTTTATTAAGGGTGGCCACATCTGAAAAAGTTTCAACTTGCCGCTTTAAAAAGGCTAATGAAATTTGCAAAAAGATAGGGTATAAAGGAAGTATTGACTACATAGAGAAAAACGGAGTTTTCGAGTTTAGAAAAAATATAAAACCTCAAATAATATGAGTAAAAAGCAGCAAGTAAATCAGCATAAAATAGGGATATTACTATCCTTATTACTTGACTATACGGACGAATATAAAGAAGTAAGCAAAATATGCGAAGAGGTGGTTAACGACCTATACAGCGAAGTGCCGCAGTTAGCTAGGACGACATACTTTCAGAAAGTATCTTCATTAATTGAGGAAAAAGTTTCAAATGATCTATTGATGTTAGGCTTATTAGCGATCAAATCACTGGTTGAAGTTGGGGCCAACGGAAAAACGGCTTTAAAACTAATTAAAGAATTGGAAAAAATGTGCGATTCTTTGGAGCAAGTTTACGAAATGAATGATTTTAATGAATGTTGGAATAAGCTTAATACTGTAATGAGAAAAAATTACGAGGAGATACAAAGGAAAACTTAATGGAAGAAAAAGAAAAAGCAAAAGAATTAATTAAAAAATTTGAGGATCTTAGTTTGCATTTTGAAGACGAAATATTTTACACATCTCAACATAACGCTCTTATTTGTGTTAATGAAATACAAAAAGCAAGGCAAAAAGAAACTATATCTAATGATGGAAAAAGTGTAGTTATTATTCCAGATACTTACTGGATCAATGTTAAAAAAGAAATTGAGGAAATTAGTTTTGAAGATTGGAAAAATATTGAATCATGAAAACGGAACAAATTGGCTGTGGATATTGCAAAAAAGAAAACAATTGTGAGATGAGAGATCCCAAAATAAACAAGGCTAAACAAGGATGTAAAGAATGGGAACACTGGCAATCCTCTAAAGAAAAAAATATATGTACCGATACTGGAAAAAATTGTTTACACAAATGTAGCGGTCTTTGTAGAGAAAGATGCTAATATTAAAACTTTGTTAATTGCAATATGTAAGCATTATATTAATATTATATTTGTTAAAAATTAATAACCGAGCAAAAACGCTCAAAAACAATAATCAAATGTCACAAAGAACACTAAATGGAACCATTGCATTAGATCGTTTAATTACGGTCATGATGACTAAGAAAAACAAAGAAGGAAAATCTATTGAAGGTATTTTTATCCCTTTAGAAATTAACAAACTGGAGAAAGTTTCTTATGAAGCCCAAGGCGGAATGGTTAATGAAATTCAATTACCAATTAGAGTAATTGTTAAAGAAACATCGGACGCAAAAGGGCAGGATGGTTTTATTTCTAAAGCAATTGGATCAAAAACTTACAAGGCGGCCACTTCCGCTGAGCAACAATTGTTTAAAGATTATACCAACGAGGAAACCAAAAAATTAACTCCAATCCTTGGTAATTTAAAGGACTTTTCTGGAGGCGGTGCAAAAGCCAATAATAGCCAAATAGCTTCTGCTGAAATGGTAGACGCAGACGAGGACGATTTACCTTTTTAAGATGCAAAAAAGTAGCAAGAAGAAAAAAGACATTCCAAAAAAACAATCAGAGGATCAATTGCAATCCTCCATAGTTAGAAAGTTTTCAGAGCTGTACCCCGAAAGGAGGGGTCAGCTCTTTCACGTACCCAATGAAAGGAACCACGCTTTACAAGCTATGCAAGCTAGAAGTAAGGGTATATTTCCAGGAGTTGCGGATTTAATTTACTTTGAATTAGGACCTCTTTATAGAATAAAAACTTTAGCGATTGAGCTAAAAACACCAGAAAGCAGGCACAAAGTTTTTACAGTAGAGCATCAAGTCGAATGGGGGGAGATCTTTGAGAAAAACGGTGGCACTTGGAGATTATGTGATAATTTAGATGATGCTATATACTGCATAAATGGATTTTACAAAGGACTAACGACTGAAGATGTTGTGGAGAAATTATCCAATAATGGCGATAAAAAGACTATAAAATTTTAGCAAAAAAACGAGGCGATGATCTCATAAAACAATAGAAACCATGACTTTAAAAAAGAAAATACAGGACATTTTAGACGTTAATGAAAACGATTCTACAATTATTGATCTTGTCAAAAATGAAATCAAACATTTTAAAAGAAATGAAAAAAGATTGGTTTATGATTTACAAAGCGCATACGGTTCGGTAATTAAAAACCGCAATGAATTAGCTGAATCAATATCAATGAAAGGTTTAAGTCAAGATTCTATTTATAACAAAATTTATGGATACGAAAGGATAGGATTTAATCCTAGAAATGAAAACAAGGATCTTACTAAAAAAGTTTGCTTGGCTCTTAAATGCAAAAGAGAGGATATAGTTAAAAAGTTTAATTCTTAAAGTTTTGTTAACTATAGTTTATAAAGCTTTTGTTGGTTGTATCTTTGTACAAGCAATAAAGCTAAAAACTAGAAATTATGACTTTTACAACAACTATCTTAAACGGAAAAACAGAGCAAGTAATTATAATAAAAACTACTAAAAAAGAAGCTTGCAATATTGGCGGTTTGGAATCTAAAAAAGGTTTAAATCCTGTATGTGTAAGCTTTGGAAGTGATAAAATATTTATTGGCTACGGCTACACATCAAAAGAAGCTATACAAAACGCTTTAAAATTAAACTAAAAAACAAACGGGGCCTAGCCGCCCCTTTAATACCCAAATCATGAAACAAGAAAGCACTTCAACACCTCAACCACCAAAAAGAAATTTTATTGATCAAATCGCAGATGTATTGCTTTTAAATCTAAAAGCCAATACAGATGATAAAAGTATGAGTTATGAAATGGCTCTTAAAGTAGATCCGGGCTCAATCAGCTTAAAAGAGCTTAGAGAAATTTTAGTTTTAGCTGGGAT
>Ga0307934_1001960_pt1 | contig 11596 bp, 13 predicted proteins | sample OrgLakmetageno90_FD_201838 | JGI IMG/M metagenome (GOLD analysis project Ga0307934, IMG submission 201838) | Saline water microbial communities from Organic Lake, Antarctica - #90 | ecosystem: Environmental > Aquatic > Non-marine Saline and Alkaline > Saline | place: Antarctica: Organic Lake... | reverse complement strand
GCTCCTCTTCAGCTGGTGAAGTTGGATTTCCGCTGGCCGCCATCGCTTGATCCGGTTCCCTCCCACTCAAGCTCTTTTGCATCCGCCCAGAGCTCTTCAAGTCCGTAAAATTCACGGGTCTCCGTGTCCATCACGTGAACCATCACATCGATGTAGTCGAGAACGACCCAACCTGAATCGAGCTTTCCTTCGGAGCTAGCTGGCTTCGCACCGTGCTTCTCAATCACGAGGCCGGCAACATCACGAATGATCGCACGCAGGTGCGGCTTGGATGAACCGGAACACACGATCATGTAATCTGTCAGGCTCGATATTCCACGCATATCCCAAGCACGAATGTTCTCCGCTTGGATCTCTACCGCGGCGTTCACACATGCTTTCGCCAATTCTTCTCCTACAATCGCCATAAATTTTACCTTCGGAGGGAAAACATAATCCCTTTCTCGAAAGATTTGCAACCCGCTTTCTCAATCAACGTGAATCACAAAAAGCGCCGGCACGGCGAATCAGAGCCCGATCATCGTAACCAACTCTTGATCGCTGAACTCATCGAGGTGATCCACAGCAGCCACCAGCATCTCGACTTCCGCCATATTCTCGATCTGTTCCCACTTCGCCTCTTGAGTAGGCTGCACCACAAGCTGGCCGCTGGAAGATTCCGGTTCCGCTCCGGAAAGTTCTCCGGATGGCTCATTCAGAAACATTGAAAAGGCAAAAACCACACATGCCGCCAATCCGATGACAGGAGTGAGTTTGAAAAATTTCACCAAAACTGATTCCCGCTCAGGTATCAACCGAACCGAGCGAACCACATCGTCAGTAAAGCTTCCACTCGCTTTCGCAGATGAAGCCTCTCCAAGAGCTTTCCAGACAGCGTCTTGGCTGCCCTCGTTCGATTCCCATGAGTCTTTTTGTTTCATTTCGGTTATTCTACTCCCTATTCAACACCGCGCCTCATAAAAAGTTTCGCAAAAACTTCAAACTCCCCGCCGATCGCCCCACAGCCGGACATGCAGGCGGTCGGAAAACCGCACACCCAAATCTCGGCAACGTTCGGCCAACCACGGTGCAATCTTGTCGATTTCCTCAACATTGCGCCCCTCCGGCATCAGGATCACTCGATTCCATGGTAGCGATGACCTTTCGACCAGCTCACGGATTTCATCCAAATCCTGTTCCTTCTGAACCACAAATTTGAACCAAGCCTTCCCACTCAGAGCTAGCCCACGCATCACCTCTGGCTTATCTCGTAACTTCTCGGCAACGCCGCTATTCGCGAGTTTGGGTGATACGTTGAACTGGTCGATCGCAGCGATCATATCCGCATCCGGCAACTGGGTGCCGTTGGTTTCAATTTCAAAAAACCATTCCTTACCATCACTGCGCAACTCTCCAATCAGTTTCGCCAAATCCGTTTCCTGCAGCAACGGCTCACCACCCGTCAGCACCACATGCCGGCAACCGAACTTCCGCACCTCCTCGGCAAGTTCTGCTGTCTCCATTTCAAGAATTGCTTCCTGCTTACAATGCTTTTGGTAGCCAGGCTGGGCATCCTTCTCATGCTTCCACGGCGTGCCTTCAAAGTTCCACGTGTGATCCGTATCGCACCAGACGCAATGCAAATTACAGAGCGATAGCCGAACAAAAACCGAAGGCAATCCAACGTTCACACCCTCCCCTTGCAAGGTGTGAAAAATCTCCGCTCCATCGCCAAGCCTCGCTAACTTCATGGCGTGATCTTTGATGCTCTTGCCGGAAGTTTAAAGTTCCGAGTTTTGAAGTTCACCTTCGCGAAGGGAATGGCTGGGCTTCTGGGCCAAGGTTACTAGCCCACAGAATGCAGCCCCTCCTCGGTCGGGTGCTTGCACCGCCCTCCATTTCTGCCATCCTCACCCTATGGGTTTGCACGCATTAGGAGATTCTGCATGGCTGTTCAAAGCCAACGGGTCCTCTCCAGAAAAAAAACTTGAGCTCATCCTCAGATTGCGGCGATTTCTGAAACTCAATACCATCCCAGAGATTGTAGACATCGTCTCTTCTTTCGACACCATTGCTGTCCAGTTCAGTCCCGTGAACGGCGAGAAGGTCCTCAGTTACCTGACCTCGCTCCAACTCGATGAAATGGCTCAAACACAGCCCAATGAGGTACAAACCATCTCTATTCCCGTTGTCTACGGTGGAGACTACGGGCCCGATCTCCAAGCTCTGGCTGATGCTAAAAATATTACCATTAGCGAAATCACCCAGCTTCACCGCAATACCGAATACACGGTAGCTGCGATCGGCTTCTCGCCCGGTTTCCCATATCTCCAAGGGCTCCCACCGCAGCTTAATCAGCCCCGCCACTCCAGCCCACGGAAAGTCGCAGCTGGTTCGGTGGCGATCGCCGGTGACCAGACCGGCATCTATCCCTTTGCCTCGCAAGGCGGATGGCATGTGATCGGCCGCACTGAACAAATACTTTTCGATCCACATCGCAAGCACCCAGCCCTGCTGCAACCTGGCGATAAGGTGCGTTTTATTGAAACTGAAACTGAAACGCTACGCGAAGCCACCCCCAATCCAGAGCGGCCAGCCATCGAAGCACCAACAGATGGTATTCAAGTCATTGAAGCTGGAGCCCTCAGCTCCATCCAAGATCATGGCAGGTGGGGGCGCCAGCACCTCGGTGTCTCGCCCGGAGGTGCTGCGGATCCGGTCTTGGCCACCATTGCCAATCGCCTCGTCGGCAATCCGGACGAAGCGGCGGTCATCGAATGCACCATGACCGGGCCAGTGCTGCAGTTCGACAGCCATACTCGAATCGCCTGGGTTGGTTGGGCCGATGACAGCTCCGGCAGACCACACGAGATCAAAGCCGGCAGCCGTGTCGATTTTCGCGGTCGCATGAGCCATCTGCGGGGCTATATCGCCGTTGCTGGTGGCATTGATGTTCCTGAAATTCTTGGTAGCCGTTCCACTGACCTCCGCGCGGTTTTCGGTGGCCACCAAGGTCGCACACTGCAAGCCGGAGACACCTTGGCAATCGGCAAGGCAAGCACCACTCCAGTGTCCGCAAAGTGCCACGTTTCCTGGCCCCGCCCAGATGGACCCGTGATAGAAATACGCTTCCTGCGTGGGATCCAAGCAGAATGGTTCACCGAGGAGGCTCATCGCTTATTCTCGGAAGAATTCTATGAAATCACCCCATACTCTGACCGCACCGGAACGCGCCTCAGTGGACCTAAGCTCAACCTTCGAGAACCACGCGAAATGGCTTCCCAACCGGTGATCGTTGGCTCCGTGCAGGTCCCGCCAAATGGTCAGCCAATCGTATTGATGAGTGAGCGCCAGACCATCGGCGGTTACCCGCAGATCGGCCACGTCATCTCGGCTGATATTCCCAAACTCGCACGCCCATGGCCTGGAGCTCAAGTGCGCTTCCGAGAAGTCGATCTTACCGAGGCACGAGATGCTTGGAACGAATTACAACGCGAACTCGCCTTTCTCAAAACCGGCCTGATGATCTGAGTTACGAACCTGTTAAGTGAAAAATAAAATGGCGAATCATGCACAAGATTGATCTCAATGCGGACCTTGGTGAAGGCGGAGAAATGGATGAGCAGCTGATGGCGCTGGCCAGCTCCGTAAATATTGCCTGTGGGGGACATGCCGGAGATCAGGAGAGCATACAGCGTGCGGTTGACCTCGCCATTCAGGCGCAGGTAGCCATCGGTGCCCATCCCGGCTACGCAGACCGAGCTAATTTCGGCAGGCGGCCAATGAAGATTTCCAGTGATGACATTCGCGGCCTAATCCATCGCCAGTTGGAACGCATACTTGCCATCCACCCACAGCTCCACCATGTCAAACCTCACGGAGCGCTCTACAACCAGTCCAATCAAGATGAGGAAATGGCCGCAGCCTTGGTGGCCGCCATCATCGACATACAACCGGACACAATTCTCTACTGTCCTCCTACAGGTGAGCTCGCCAGAGCTGCCGCCGCCGTCAAGCTCGCCACATGTGCCGAAGGATTCATCGACCGCCGTTATCAAGAAGACGGCAATCTTTGCCCGCGCTCGGAAAAGCAGGCGCTGATTGAAGACAGCAGCGAAGCATTATCACAAGCGATGGAGATCATCACTCAGCAGACCGTCACAACCCTCAAGGGAAACACCGTCCGCTTGGAAGCAAGGACACTCTGCGTCCACGGAGACAGTCCCAACGCGGTAAATTTACTAAGGCTTACTCGCTCAGCCTTGGAAGCAGCCAGCATCAAAGTCGTTTCTCCCTGAACCAAGCTTCTTCCTTTGCGACTTAGCCGCTTGGCGGTTAAATAAAGGTAATTCATGACTGTCGCCCAATTCATCGCAAAACGCACCGGCCTTGGTAAGCGCCATGCCAAACAGCTCTTGGAAAAAGGTGACGTCTTTCTCAACAACACACTCGTTACGGACGGAACCGTTGCGCTGGGTAAGTTTGATACCTTAGTCGCAGGAGGAGAAATCCTTCAGGAAAAAACTCCCCGCTACGTGCTTCTGCACAAGCCCGCCGGCATCCTTTCCGCCACCACTGATCCCACACACCGCACCGTGATCGACCTCATTGATGAACCGTGGGCAGAAGAGCTTCACCTCGCGGGTAGACTGGATCGCTCAACTACCGGGCTCATCATACTCACCAATGATTCAAATTTTTCCGAAGCGCTCACTCGACCCGAAAAGCGCGTCCCAAAAACCTATCTCGTCGAGACCAACTTGCTTATTCCCATCAAAGCCTTCACATCCTTCGAGGAAGGCATGCCTTTTGCCAAGGAAGGCACCCGCTCACAACCTGCCATCGTAGAGATCATATCGGAAACTTCCTGCCGTCTCACGATTTTTGAAGGCCTCCACCACCAGATCAAACGCATGTTCCTACGCTTCGGGATCCGCGTCACAAAACTCCACCGAGAAACCGTTGGCCCATATCAACTCAGTGGTCTGGAGCCAGGCCAATGGCAAGAGTTTCAAATCAAGTCTTAGATCGTTTGCTCCACTGCTTGGAACATCCGTCAAAACGGGAGGAAGAAGCACATTGTATTCAGCATCTCTTCAGGGAAAAGAAAACCGAGAACCCCTCCGATCGCCGCGCCAAGAATGGTCCATGCATTGACCACTTCGCTCAAATTAATCCCTCCTTGGGCGATCAATACAAAAACGACCGCCACGACAAAGCCGGCAACAGCTCCAGCCAGGATACCGAAGATTCGTTTGAAAAGGTTCACGATTGTGTTTCTTCAATCTGGTCCACAACTCCGTAGTCAATCCCCTCCATCGGCAATCGCCTGCAGCTCTTCCCAACGGCTGTAGAGCGCTGTCGTTTTCGCGCGAGCGGCTTCGAGTTTTTCCATTTGCGCTGGAATTTCATCGTAGCGATTCAGTTGGAAATCAGGATCTGCTAGGAGAGTTTCGATTCCGGAGACCTTCTCCTCAGCTTCCATGATCTGGTTTTCCATACCCTCAAGCTCGGCGCGCTCTTTCTGCGATATCTTGCGCGGCTTCTCACTATTGCGAGCCTCAGAGGGCTTTTGTTTCAGTGATTTGAATGCCTGCGCTTGTGCCTTTTGGGCCGCTTCGCGCGCTTGGCGTTTCTCAAGGTAATATGAGTAATTTCCTGGGCTGACGTGAATACCATCGTCTTCGAAAGCAATGATCTGATCGCAAATCCTATCGAGGAAATATCGATCATGGGAAACGCAGAGAATGGATCCACCGAAAGCCGCCAGAGCCTCCTCCAGCATGCGCAGGGAGGGCAGATCGAGGTCATTGGTCGGCTCATCGAGAACGATGAGATTGCCACCCGTTTTCAGCACTTTGGCCAACATCAGCCGCGCACGCTCTCCACCGGAGAGCAAATCAACACGCTCATTGATGCGCTCGTTATCAAACAGGAAACGCCGGAGGTAAGCACGAGCGCCCAGGCTTTCGTTGCCAAACTGAACTTTCTCGTTGCCATCGGAAACCTCATCCAGAAGAGAGCCTGTGCCGTCCAGCTGCATACGGGTCTGGTCGATGTAGTTGATTTTGACGCGCTTTCCGAGGACAGCAGAACCCTCGCAAGGCGAGAGCTGATCCAAGCAGAGCTTGAGTAGTGTGGTTTTACCGACGCCGTTCTTGCCGACGATACCCGTGCACGTGCCGGGCCGAATCGATAGATCGAGATGACGAAAAAGCCACCTCGGAAGCTTCTCGGAACCCACATTGACCCCGGCCTGCTCAAGTTCAATAACAACGTTTCCAAGGTCCGCAGCGGGCGGGAGAAGGAGATCCATTTCGCGCTCTTCGGGCGGAGCCTCCTGACCCTCGACTTCGTAGAATGCGTCGAGCCGGCTTTGTTGTTTCGTGCCACGGGCTTTGACTCCAGAGCGCACCCATTCGAGCTCCGATTTCAGAAACTTCTGGCGTTTCTGTTCTGACTTTTCGGCGATTTGTTGGCGGATGGCTTTGGACTCCAAGAATGCGGTGTAGTTGCCTTCGTGCGAGTAGGCTTTTCCATTGTCGATCTCGATGATGCGAGTGGCGATCACATCGAGGAAATATCGATCATGGGTGACAAATATGACCGCTCCCGCAAAGTTTTTCAGAGCAGCTTCCAACCAACGAATCGACTCAGCATCGAGGTGGTTGGTCGGCTCGTCCAGCAAGAGGAGATCCGGCTGGCAAGCGAGTGCACGGCAGAGTGCGACGCGGCGTTTTTCACCTCCGGAAAGCGGGCCGGTGGGAGCTTCGAGTGGTGGAGTCCCGAGCGCATTTGAAAGCGATACGATACGCGCGTCGAGGTTCCAACCATCCGTGTGATCGATAAATTCGAGGAAATCATGGAGTTCGGTATCTGTGCCGTCACCGTTCTCATACCGGTGAATCGCCTCGACGATATCGGCAGCCCCTGCAGCGATATTCTCATGGACAGAAAGCTCGGGATCGAGCTCGAACTCCTGCGGAAGATAGCCGGTGCGAATGCCACGGCGGAGCGAGATATCCCCAGAGTCTGGCTGAGACTCACCGGTGAGAATTTTTAGTAATGACGTCTTCCCACAACCGTTGCGACCGACCAAACCGACTTTCTCACCAGAGGCAACAGCCAGTGTGACGCCATCAAGGAGTTTCTGGTAGGAATAGGCTAGGCGAATTTCGTTTGCGGAGAGGAGAGTGGACACGGTGTTAAAATTGAAATTTTGAAATTCAACTTCCCTAGAAAGAGGAGAGGTTCAAACCGCCGACGTGCGGGAGTTGACGTTTGGCGCGTATGGAAGGGGAAACGAGAGAAAAGTAAATGCCGAAGACGCATAGAAAAGCCGGTCTGATTGTTATCGGCTACTTTTCTTCTCTCAGCGCCGCTACCAAGGAGCGCCTCAGGCTCTCGGACTGCTGGGATTTTTTCCCAGCTTTTTGGGTCGGCTTTATTGTCGTTGCCGGGATTGCCGCCAACTTTCATGGCAGCGCACTTTCCACTTTCGATTGTGATGTAGGCATCGATTTGGACGCAGCGAATTTAAATCGGCTAGCAAAATCCCTCTCTCCACTATCACCGACATTCCGGCACTAAGATCCTCCGCAGACTTTCAATGAGGAAGCGGCGGCGAACTGGAGGGAATGTGAACCTTTTTCAACCTCTTTGTAAGAGTTGAAATTTCAGGATTTAAAGCTTCTGAAACGCGTCCATACCCCCAGTGACGTTCACCACATTTTCAAAACCGATTGAGGAAAGGTATTCACAGGCATTTGCGGAGCGCATGCCGGCTTTGCAGTGGATGATGATCTCTTTGTCCTTGGGAAGGCTAGGAGCGTGTTCGGGAATGGTTTGCAGCGGGATCAGCTTGGCCTGTGGGATATTCACGACGTCGTATTCTTCCTGTTCTCGGACATCGATGAGGAGGGCGTTGAGCTCGCCTGAATCGAGGCGCGCTTTGAGTTCGGCAGCAGAGATGGTTTGCATGGTGGGATCGGTTATTTGGCAGCTGGGATCAGCCGTGGTTTCTGTGTTTTTAACTGAGGTGATGGTGGGAACTTCCCCACAGAGCCGACATGCCGGATCGTGAGGGAGTTTCAGAGAGCGGAAAGATGTGCGAAGCGCATCGTAGTTGAGTAGCTTCCCAAGTGGGGGCTCGCCACAGCCAAGAATGAGCTTGATGGCCTCCATGGCTTGAAGTGAACCAATGATGCCGGGCAGCACGCCGAGCACGCCAGCTTCAGCGCAGTTCGGCACCGCTCCCGGAGCTGGGATTTCAGGCAACATGCAGCGATAGCACGGACCGCCGAGATGCGGGGCGAACACGGTCATTTGTCCATCGAAGCGCTGGATAGCGCCATACACGAGCGGCTTCCTGAGGAAAAAAGCGGTATCGTTGGCGAGAAAGCGCGTCGGGAAATTATCCGAACCATCGAGGATGATGTCGTAGTTCTCAGCAATCGCGATCGCATTATCAGGGGTGAATCGAACTGAATGAAGATCGAGCTGAATGTGCGGATTGGTGGCTCGCAACCGAGCGGCGGCGGATTCCAGCTTCGAGCTCCCCACGGTTTCATCACAATGCAGCAACTGGCGCTGGAGATTACTCAGATCCACCGCATCAGGATCTACCAATCCCAACCTCCCAACCCCTGCCGCAGCTAGATACAGGGCGGCAGGCGAGCCAAGCCCACCAGCTCCAATCAACAGCACGGAAGCTTTTTTCAGCTTCAACTGCCCCGCCTCTCCCACCTCGGGTATAATAAGGTGGCGTGAGTAACGGGATTTTTCCTGTGGCGTGAGCACGCGCACGTTCTAACCCTCAATCCACAAAGTTCAAACTTCAATGAAAGCAAAAGTTCGGTTGCGAGTTATAAAAACCGAGGGTAAAACCGCTCCATGTCAGAAGTTACATCCACCTTTGAATTACGTTATGGTGATATTATCCCTCAGTTTGTGCTCCCTGATGCTTGGGGGAAGAAGCACGAACTAAAAGACATCGCTGGAGAAAACGGCACGGTCATCGTGTTTGCCTGCAATCACTGCCCTTTTGTTATACACCTCGCCAAAGAGCTGGGAGAATTTGCCAAAGAGCATGCTGAAAAAGGCGTCAACACGGTGGTTATCAATTCAAACGATTTAGATAATTATCCTCAGGACGGCCCAGGGCCGATGAAAGATTTCGCCAAAGAATATGGTTGGGATTTTCCTTACCTGATCGACCGGACGCAAATGACCGCCAAGGAATACGGCGCTGCCTGCACGCCGGACTTTTTCGCCTTCGATGGTGAGGGCAATCTCATCTACGGCGGGCAATTTGACGAAACCCGTCCGAACTCTGGAGAAAAGCCGACAGGCTCAGATCTAAGAGCGGCGATCGAGGCATCACTCAGTGGCGGCAGACCGGCAAAACGCGTCCCAAGCAGTGGCTGCAACATCAAGTGGAAGCCTGGCAACGAACCTAAATGGTTCTGAACCAAACCCTTTAGACCTCAACCAAGGGCGGCAGTCAGCCGCCCTTTTCCACATCCACTCAGTCTCTCCGACCGAGGAACATTGTCGCGTAGTAAATGAGCATCGCGAGTGAACCAAGAGCAGCTACCACATAGGTCATAGCCGCCCAGAATAGCGCGTTCTTTGCTTTTTCATGCTCCATGGAAGAAGAGATTCCAGAATTCTCTAACCAAACCAAAGCGCGTTTGCTGGCATCAAACTCCACGGGAAGGGTAACGAATGAAAATAGCGTGGTAACCGCAAAAAGCCCAACCCACAGATAAAGGAAAAATGGTGTGGAAAAAATCACTGCCCCGAGCATTCCCGCGATCATCAGAATATTCAAAGTGCTACCTGCGAACTGCACTGCAGGAACCATCTTCGAGCGCATGGTGAGCCAGGCGTATGCTTGCTGGTGCTGAATGGCGTGGCCGCATTCGTGAGCCGCGACCGCGGCCGCAGAAATCGTATTCATCGAATACACGGACTCACTGAGGTTCACGGTCTTCTTGGTCGGGTCGTAATGATCCGTGAGTTTTCCCGGTGTGCTAATCACCTGCACATCGCTAATGCCATTTTCGCGCAGCATTGTTTCTGCAATCTGTGCGCCGGTGTATCGAATCGGAATCTGTGAATACTCTTTGAAACGCTTCTTAAGTGTGTGGCTGACCAACCAGCTCGCCAACGCTGTGGCAGCAAAAATAATCACCAATGTGGGTGAAAATCCGAAGAAAAAACCGAGGTAGGAAGGACTGATGAAATCGATGTTCATAAATAAAATTTAGGCGAGGTTTGAAGGGCTCGCAATGAGAAGCGGAGCCAATCTAAAGAATTATCCATTTTTTGTGTTTTCCGCAATATCTCTAAGAAAACCGAAGGCCTTCATAAGCGCCCTTTGACCAGACGGAAGCGGTCGTGATAACTCCCTGCATTGAACTTCCGGCAGCAATCGTGGCAGGCAACAGCCCGACGAAACGGCCTCACTCGGGCGATCACAACATCACAAGCCGGACAGGTGTATGTGTGTTTCCGCTTCATTTTCCGCCCTTCAAGCGGAAGGGAATGCTTCACGCTTTCGCCCGCAATACCAAGATCAGCACAAGCCGCGCGCCATTCAATGCCATGCGGCTGGATGCGCCTACGTCCGCAACGCTCGTAGGCGATCAGGTGCGCAAACTCATGCTTCAAGGTTCTCCAAATTTCCTCTTCAGAGAAATCCTTAAGCTTGGGATTGAGCTCGATGTGACCGTGAGGCCACCAAGCTCGTCCCGCTGTGGTTCGCATGCGTGCGTTCCAAGCAACTTGGACTTTCCCTGCCAACTTGGGCAACGCCAAGGCATTCGCCTGATCTCGGCACCAAGCAGTCATTTCAGAATCCAAACCAGACAGGGCCCGGCTAGGCGGCCTCTTATCCGAGTTAGCTGGAGAGGTCTTCCGCTTATCTCCCCCAACCCCACTGCGGATCCAATCGGGAAAACGCAATTCCAGTTGTCTCAGAAGCTTCACCATCTGTTGGGAATTTACGGTTCACCGGCATAATTGGCAAGTTCAGGAACCGGAACCTGGAGCTAAATATTGAGCGAATGATATTTCCCGGAAAAAAGGGGCTAGGATCGAAATCCTAGCCCCTTCCAACCACTGCACCTACTGCATAGATGGCAAACTTTTAAGCAAACTCAATTCTCCTGTTTGAATTGTGGTTAACCTCGTGTTTTCCTAAAATCGCGTCTGGAACCCAGCCCAAGTGATCGTCCATTGTCTTTTCGATACACTCGATGATTTTCTTGGGGCTGAACGGCTTAGCCAGGATTGGAATATCGGCGTTCAAATTCAGGCCACTCGTGAATTCTTGAGAACTCAAGCGCAATGCGAATGATAAGGGAGGATACAGCTACTCGGTGGCTCACTCGATTGCTCGTTATCGTTCACGTAATTCGAGTTGCCGTAGCAGGCGCACAGACTCCAGTTCATGGGATTTTGTCAGGCAGAAGCTAACAACTGAGTAGTGGAGCCCGGATCAGATTGCTGCTGATCTCAGAGAACAGGGCCGCCCCACAATTAGCCATGAGACGATCTACCGACACATCTACCTTGATCAATCTCAACAAGGCGAACTCCACAAGCATCTGAG
>Ga0307934_1001957_pt1 | contig 11611 bp, 8 predicted proteins | sample OrgLakmetageno90_FD_201838 | JGI IMG/M metagenome (GOLD analysis project Ga0307934, IMG submission 201838) | Saline water microbial communities from Organic Lake, Antarctica - #90 | ecosystem: Environmental > Aquatic > Non-marine Saline and Alkaline > Saline | place: Antarctica: Organic Lake... | reverse complement strand
GCTTTGGTCTACACTTCCCTTAACTGGTGGCCATCAGTACCGGCCAATTATTCAGACCGACAGGGACAGCGCTTATGCCTGCTTCACCCTCCGCGCCAAAAGCCTCGCATCGGGAAAGCCCTCGCCCACAGAACACACGGGCTATCATGGCCTTCATGCGCGACCACGCACCATTTTCCCATATGGACGACGGTCACCTGGCACACTTTGCGGAAAACGCATCCCTGCGATTTTACGCTGATGGTGGCGTGGTGCTGTCTCCGGAAGCAGGACCTGTCACTCGATTTTACGTGGTCAAACAGGGTCGGATCGTCGGCGAGCGCGCCAGCGGTAAAGATGGTGAAACCGAGACAACCTTTGAAATCAGCGTTGGCGAGTGCTTCCCCCTGGCCGCGCTGATTGGCGAGAGACCCACCCACACCCTGCATCGAGCTGCTGGAGACACTTTTTGTCTCAGCATCGAGAACGACGCTTTTATTACCCTTTTATCCCAGAGCGAGTCCTTCCGGGATTTCTGCGTTCGCGGTGTCAGCAGTCTTCTTGAGCAAGTCAATCAGAACATTCAGTCAAGCGCTATGGTGTCCATTGGAAGCGGCAGTTCCCTGGATACACCACTAGAGCGCTACGCGATCCGAAATCCGATTGTGTGCTCGCCGGACCTACCCGTGAGAAAGGCCGTCGGGCGTATGCACGAAAACAGGGTTGGCAGCATTGTCATTACTGACGACACCCGCATCCCCAAGGGCATTTTCACCCTGCGCGACCTGCGCACATTGGTTGCCAACGAACGAGCGCCACTGGACACGCCGATCGGTCAGGTTATGACTCCGGACCCCTGCTGTCTGACAGCGCAGGCCGATGCGTTTGAAGCGGCTATGAAAATGGCGGAGCACCACTTTTCCCATGTGTGCGTGGTAGACGACGAGGGCCGATTGATTGGCATGGTATCCGAGCGGGACCTGTTTTCTCTGCAACGAGTTGACCTCGTCAATCTAGCCAGAACCATCGGGACTGCAACCCATTTGCGGACACTGGTCAGTCTGCGTACAGATGTTTCCCGGCTGGTCGATGCCATGCTTGCCCACGGTGCTGACTCTGGGCAAGTGGTCAAGATCATCACCACTCTTAACGATGTCACGGTGCGCCGGGTGCTTGAACTGAATTTGATGAAGCACGACCCCGGTATTCCATTCACCTGGCTGACATTTGGCAGCGAAGGCCGACAAGAACAAACCCTGCTGACCGACCAGGACAATGGCATTCTTTTTGTAACACCAGAGGGCATGACCGAAGACCAGGTAAGGGAAAAACTGTTGCCTTTTGCGGAAACGGTCAACAAGGAGCTTGCCGAATGCGGGTTCACCCTCTGCAAAGGCAATATAATGGCGAGTAACCCAAAATTATGCCTGAGCGGCGACGAATGGAACGAATGGTTTTTACGATTCATTGATGCTTCAACGCCGCAAAACCTGGTTTACTCATCCATCTTCCTCGACATGCGATCGGTTTTTGGCGACCGTGAACCCCTTGAGCAGCTCTTAGGAAAGGTACTCACAAGAATCCGCAAAAACGCCCTGTTCCAAAAGATGCTTGCGGGCAACGCCATTACTCGTAAACCACCTTTGACAATGTTCCACAACTTTCGCTTTGCGCCGGACGGAGATCGTAAATCGCTGGACCTGAAACGTCAGGGCCTGGCTCCTTTCGTCGAGGCAGTGCGGGTTTTCGCCCTGGCCAATGGAATTGCCGAGGCCAACACGCTGGAGAGAATGAATCAGCTAGCGAGAAGGGGTATTTTCGACTCCAAAGACGCCAACGCCTGGAAAGAGGCCTATAGCCTGATCCAGGCCATCCGGATGCGCTCCCATCAGGAATTATTGAATAAAGGGGAGCCCTTATCCAACTACATCAACCCGGACGATTTGAATCCGCTGGATAAACGTATCCTTCGGGAGTCTTTCAGACAGGCCCAGCGGCTTCAGCAAAAACTCGAGCTGGCCTACCAACTATGAAACGCCGGGAGTTCTACTAATGCTGGACCAGCTCAAACAGTTGATAGGCAATCTTCGCTCGCACGAAGGACACGGCCCCAGCACCGAGCACCTACCCACGCCCAAAACGCCCGGGCAGCAGCCGCTAGCAGATTGCCGGTTGATTGTTCTGGACCTGGAAACCACCGGCCTAAATGCTTCGAAAGATGAAGTCATTGCCATCGGGGCCGTTGCTATTCGCAATAATGCCATTGATCTTGGAGATCAATTCGATCTGGTTCTGCGCCGCCCTGAACTGGACATCAGTGAAACTGTGCTTATCCATGGCATCGGGCCGGAAGCGCTGACCCGGGGACACGAAACCGCAGATGCCCTGTTACACCTGCTGGAATGGATAGACGGTGACCCCCTGCTAGCTTACCACTCGGCTTTTGACCAGGGGTTTCTGGAAAAAGCCTTGCGTAAAACCCTGGGCTATACCAGAAACCACACATGGTTTGATGTAGCAGATCTGATGCCCGCCCTCTTCCCGGACGCCAAGCCCAACGGGCACGGCCTGGATGACTGGGCAGACCAGTTTGGCCTGGAGGTAAGCGCCCGGCACCAAGCCGCGGCAGACGCACTGGCCACCGCCGAACTGACACTGGTTGCAATGAACCAGGCCCTGAAGAAAGGCCCCGTTACCCTTAAAGATTTCAGCGACCGATTAAAGTACTACCGCCGCCTGCGAAGCATGAACCGCCCTTGACTTTTCTACCATACCACCCGGCCCAACACGCTCTCACCCATGCGCCTGTCCGCCAAGTGCCCGAGAATTAGACCTTTTGCCAATATCTATCCCACCGTTGACAGGTAAAGTCAGATAGGCCATCCGGTCAGCAGTTGACCGTGCAAATAATAAGCAATAAGAACGTTCACGTATAAAATGTAAACGATCCATTACAAAAACAATCCTGGAGTGATCCTATGTCAGATCATGACTACGATGCTGTGAATTACTGGAAGTCGAATCTTCGTCTGATATTCGGGAGCCTGATCGTATGGGCACTGGTATCTTACGGCTTCGCCATACTACTTCGCCCCATGCTCGCCGGAATCCCCATCGGCGGAACCGATCTCGGGTTCTGGTTCGCCCAACAGGGTTCCATCCTTACCTTTATCGCGCTGATTTTTCATTACGCCTGGCGAATGAATAAGCTCGATGAAAAATTCGGCGTCAAAGAGGAGTAAGCGCAAATGGACCAGTTTTACATCAATCTATTATTTGTCGGTGGTTCCTTCGCCCTCTATATTGGTATTGCCATCTGGGCGAAAGCCGGTAGCACAAGCGATTTCTACGTTGCCGGTGGCGGCGTTCATCCAATCACCAACGGTGCGGCTATCGGTGCTGACTGGATGTCTGCAGCATCTTTCATTTCGATGGCAGGCTTGATTGCCGCCGGAGGCTATGCCAACTCGACCTTCCTGATGGGTTGGACCGGTGGCTATGTGCTGCTGGCGATGCTGCTTGCACCTTACCTTCGCAAGTTCGGCAAGTTCACAGTACCCGAGTTTATCGGTGACCGTTATTACAGCCAGAACGCCCGGCTAGTCGCGGTGATCTGTCTGATCGTCGCCTCAGTGACCTACGTTATCGGTCAGATGGCTGGTGCCGGTGTAGCTTTCTCCCGCTTCCTGGAAGTCGACTCCACTACGGGTCTGATGATCGCTGCCGTTGTAATTTTCCTCTACGCTGTAATGGGTGGCATGAAGGGTATCACTTACACCCAGGTTGCTCAGTACATTGTATTGATCGTCGCCTACACCATCCCTGCGGTGTTTATTTCCATACAGCTGACCGGAAACCCGATTCCAGGCCTGGGCTTGTTCTCCACCCATACCGAGTCTGGTATGCCACTGCTCCAGAAGTTGAACGAAGTCATTACGGATCTTGGTTTCAATGAGTATACGGCTGATGTGGACAACAAACTGAACATGGTTCTGTTCACCCTGACACTGATGATCGGCACTGCCGGTCTGCCACACGTCATCATCCGCTTCTTTACGGTACCAAAGGTTTCTGATGCTCGCTGGTCTGGTGGTTGGGCACTCGTTTTCATTGCTCTGCTGTACCTGACAGCTCCCGCTGTTGCGTCCATGGCTCGGCTGAACCTGATGACCACCATCTATCCTGACGGAACCGCCGCTGCTCCGATTGAGTATGACAACCGCCCACAGTGGGTGCGCGAGTGGGAGATCACCGGACTGATCCAGTACGAGGACAAAAACAACGACGGTCGTATTCAGCTGTATAATGATACTGAGTCTTTCCAGGAAGAGGCTGACGCCCGAGGCTGGAACGGCAACGAACTGGTCGTTAACCGGGATATCTTGGTTCTCGCCAACCCGGAAATTGCTAACCTCCCCGGGTGGGTCATTGGTTTGATAGCAGCAGGTGGGCTTGCAGCCGCACTCTCTACAGCTGCCGGACTGTTGCTGGCGATATCGTCGGCAATAAGCCACGACCTGATCAAGGGGCGTATCAATCCCTCCATTACAGACAAAGGGGAGCTCCGGGCTGCGCGGATATCGATGGCTGTAGCGATAGTTGTGGCAACCTACCTGGGCGCGAATCCTCCGGGCTTTGCGGCACAGGTGGTGGCTCTTGCGTTCGGTATTGCAGCGGCTTCGCTCTTCCCGGCACTGATGATGGGTATTTTTTCCAAGCGAGTGAACAATAAGGGAGCCATTGCCGGCATGCTGTCGGGCCTAGTCTTCACTCTTTCCTACATCTTTGTGTACAAGGGCTGGCTATTCATCCCGGGCACAAACAACCTTGCGGATATTCCTGCAAACTGGGTGTTGGGCATCTCTCCGCTATCAATTGGTGCCATTGGTGCTCTGGTCAACTTTACGGTAGCCTTCAGTGTATCCAATGCAACTGAAGAGCCACCCATCGAGATCCAGGAGCTGGTTGAGAGCGTTCGTTACCCGCGCGGATCCGGAAAGGCCTCTGACCACTAAGTAAGGCATCAACCTGAACCAGCAATTTTGCTGATGGGTTGAGAACGAGCGGGCTTCCTCATTGAGGAGGCCCGTTCTTTTTTGAGGAAACAATTTTTATGTTCTGGACTTTTATTGCGACAGTGTTTTGCGGCCTGGGCGCAGCCGGTATCGCGCTGGGCATCCGTGCCATGCTTCGTGATCGCGCACCCAAATGGATTATCCCGGTGTTTGCCGGGGCGGGCATGCTAGGCTTTCTAATCTACGGTGAGTACACTTGGTTTGAGCTCAAGCAATCCCAGTTGCCAGAGGAAGCTATCATCGTGGACACAGAGACCGAAGGCATCCTGTGGCGCCCATGGACCTTCATAATGCCCTATGTAACAGCTTTCTCGACGGTTGATACCAAGAGCATCCGCCAGTTCGGCGACAACCCTGAGGTAATTAACTTCACCCTTTACCGATTCGAACAAAAGGTAACAGACGCCGTGTCACATCGCGTTCATATCATGCACTGTGGTAATCGGGAACTTGTCCCACTGAACTCGGACGGAAAGCCCCGGATGGATAACATGAAACGGCTAGAGCCTGAAGACAGGCTATACCAAACCGTCTGTTAGCAAAGAGCCTGATATGATCAACGTCTGGTTGCTAGTCCTGATCTCTGTTACATACATTTCTGTTCTTTTCGTTATAGCCTGGGCGGGCGATCGCCACCCCGGGCTGTATCGCCGGCGTTGGGCTCGAACCCATGTCTACGCCCTTTCTCTGGCGGTTTATTTCACATCCTGGACTTTTTATGGGGCAGTCGGCCGCGCCACCCAGGAAGGAATGGGGTTTTTGCCGATTTATCTGGGTCCTTTACTGGTATTCGTCTTCGGCGCCCCTCTGCTGCGACGCATCATCTTTATCAGCAAACGCAATAACAGTACCTCAATCGCTGATTTCATCGCCTCACGATATGGCAAATCGCAATCCCTCGCCGCTATGGTCGCTATTTTTGCACTGATTGGGAGCGTGCCCTACATAGCACTGCAACTGAAGGCCATCTCCATGGGCTTTAACGTGCTATCAGATGCGGGAACCAGCCCCGGCGAAGTCAGTACAGCGGCCTGGAACGACTCCGCCTGGTACATAACACTGGCTCTGGCAATATTCACCGTGCTTTTCGGCACCCGCCACCTCGAGTCCACGGAACATCATCGGGGTATGATTCAGGCTGTCGCATTCGAGTCCCTGATAAAAATCGTCGCGTTTGTGGCGGTAGGCATGTTTGTGATTTACGGGCTTTACGGCGGATTGGGCGACCTCTGGGGGAATGTCCGTGACGCTGGCCTGATTGGCACCCTGACCACTGACCGAATCGAAGCACCGGCCTTTATTACCCAGACCCTCGTCGCCATGTTGGCAATCTTTTGTCTGCCCCGACAATTTCACGTCATGGTAGTAGAAAATACGGACTCCCGTGATTTCGAAACGGCCCGCTGGGCGATGCCCATCTACCTGATCATCGCCAGCGCATTCGTATTGCCCATTGCTGCAGCAGGGCTGCTTTCACCTGAGGCGTCTACCGCCGACCCCGATATTCTGATCCTGAATCTGCCAATTCTTGCCGGTGAGCAATGGCTGGCTATTCTGGCTTTTCTCGGCGGTGGTTCTGCCGCGGCGGCAATGGTCATTGTTTGCTCGGTTGCCATCGCCACTATGGTCAGTAACGAAATCGTCATGCCAGCACTGCTGAAATTTTTCCGACCAGGCATGAACCGACGTGCCGACCTTAGTTCACTGGTACTCCGTATTCGTCGCGTCGCCATTTTCGTCGTCCTGCTCACGGCCTATGGCTTCTACCGCATGGCGGGCGAGGATTACAGCCTGACAGCCTTCGGGCTGTTGTCGTTTGCGGCTGCAGCCCAGTTTGGCCCTGCGCTTGTGGGCGGCATACTATGGCGGAGGGGTAACTACCAGGGAGCAATCTGGGGCCTGGGCCTGGGCTTCCTGCTCTGGGGCTACACACTGCTACTACCGGCACTGACGTCTACCGGATGGTTAAGCGACAACCTCATCACTCAGGGTATCGGTGGTATTAGCTGGACCAGGCCAACAGCATTATTCGGACTGGACCTTGATACAACCAGCCACGGAATCGTCTGGAGCCTGGGAATAAACACGCTCACCTACATCCTGCTTTCGCTTTTTACCCGACAGCGAGTGCGCGAAAAAATACAGATTGCCTCTTTTTTTCAGGATCCACAGCCCAAGGCGGAAACGCCTCACCAGCAAAGCTGGCAGGGAGAAGTACTAACCTCCGACCTTCAGGCCATCACCGACCGGTTTATGGGCGAAGAGCGGGCAGAGGCCATTTTTCGCAATTACGAACGCCGTAACGCCATACGCCTTCATCCTCAACGTCCGGCGTCCGCCCACCTGATGAAGTTTATAGAGCGTCAGCTTGCTTCAGTGATTGGTGCATCAACGGCACGAGTAATACTTGAATCCACACTGACCGGTCGCGATATGCAGATCGAGGATGTGGTCAGTATTGTCGATGAAGCGTCCCAGGCGATGACGTTCAGTCGAGAACTGCTGCAATCGGCGATTGAAAACATCAGCCTGGGCGTATCGCTGGTAAACAACCAGCAACAACTGGTGGTCTGGAACCAGCGCTACCTGGAGCAGTTCAGCTACCCAAGCGGTTTCGTCAGGGTTGGGCGCCCTGTTCAGGACCTGATGCGATACAACCTGACCAGCGTTAACCTTCCTGCCCGGCGGATTGACGAGATCATCGAGACTCGCTGCCACAGTATGCGCGAAGGGCTGCCAATGTCCTATGAGCGGCAGCGCCCGGACGGAACGGTCATCCGAATTGACGGCAGCCCTATTCCGGGAGGCGGTTATGTCACGACCTTTCAAGACATAACTGCCATGCGGCGGACCGAACAGGCTCTGAAAGAAACCAATATTTATCTTGAGCAGAGAGTAAAAGAGCGCACCCAGGAACTGCAGGTTATTAACGAACAGATGCTTAAAGCCAAGTCTGTTGCTGAACAGGCGAATCAGAGCAAAACCCGTTTCCTGGCATCCGCAAGCCACGACCTGTTACAGCCGCTCAATGCGGCACGTCTGTTTACATCCGCTCTCGCGGGAAAAAAGACCAACCCGGAGGTCACAGGCCTGGTTGATCACATAGACAGCTCGCTGGGCGCTGCAGAAGAAATCATCAGTACCTTACTGGACATTTCGAAGCTTGACGCTGGCGCTTTAGAGCCCGACATCGGCAACTTCCCGGTCCATGACATCATGCGGCACCTGGCCAACGACTTTTCTGCCATTGCGAATGACCAGGGACTTGATCTGCATGTTGTCCCCAGCACCGCTTGGATTCGCTCAGATTCCAAGCTTCTTCGTCGGGTCATACAGAACTTCCTGTCGAACGCGATACGTTACACCCCGAAAGGCAGAATTCTTCTGGGATGCAGGCGCCTCAAAGGCTATATTCGAATTGAAGTCTGGGATACAGGACCTGGCATTCCTGATGACCAGATCGCGATGATCTTTGAGGAATTCCGCCGGTTTCAACAGGGGCGGGATAAAAAAGGGCTGGGCCTTGGCCTCGCGATTGTCGACCGTATCAGCGGCATGCTTGATCATCCGGTCAACGTCCGCTCGGTACAGGGTATTGGAAGCGTATTCTCAATCACTGTTCCCGCAGCGGTCGCCGAGCAAAGCTTAACGGACAAGGCACCCTCAGGCGCATCAAATCGTCGGGTTTCCAGCCTCGGCGGGCTAAAGGTTCTGTGCATCGACAATGATCCGTCAATCCTTCAGGGCATGACCGCATTGCTGGCAAACTGGGAATGCGAAGTGACAGCAGCGGAAAGCCTTGAATCCGCGCTCGAGCAGTTGGCCGGTGAACGCCCCGATATTATTCTGGCTGACTATCAGCTGGACGATGATCAGAACGGGCTGGATGCAATGGACGCCCTAAGAAATCAGATAGACAGCGACATACCAGGCATATTGGTGACTGGCTATATGGCGCCGGAAGTGCGCGAGGATGCCATCCGGAAGCGCTACCAGGTGCTCTACAAGCCTGTAAAACCGGCGGCGCTACGGGCCATGGTTAACAAACTTCTGAAGCAGCGAAAACGATGACCGAACCAGCAGCTGTGCCAACTGGCACCGATTTCGCAAAACTCAGCTATCTCATTATTGACGATTTTGAGAGCTTCAGGTTGTCTATGCGCGAGATGCTGAGAAGCTTTGGCGCCGAAAAAATCGAGTCATCCGCAAAGGCCTCACCGGCCATACAGTTTTGTGCTTACAATCATGTCGATGTCGTACTCTGTGATTTCAACCTGGGCGAAGGAAAGAATGGTCAGCATATTCTGGAAGAGCTCAGGCACAAAAAGCTTCTCAAACGCTCATCAATTTTCCTGATGATCACCGCAGAGACCTCTAAAGACATGGTTATGGGGGCCCGGGAATACCAACCCGATGCCTACCTAACAAAGCCTATCAACCGGGCAATGCTGTTGAAACGTCTGGACAGTCTGGTCAGCCAGCGAACTGCCCTGCTGCCTATCAACCGGGAAATTGATCTGGAAAACTTCCCCGAGGCCATTTCTTTATGTCTGAAATACCTGCCCTCACAACCAAGATATAAGACCTGGCTAATGAAGACCCTGGCTGACCTTTATTGTCAGGTAGGTGATTTCAGTCACGCACTAAAAATCTACGAAGATGTTCTCAACCAGCGCGATCTTTCCTGGGCCAGTCTCGGGCGTGGACGGGTTCTACTTGCCACCGGTCATTATGACGAAGCGGAAAATGCACTGAGTGTACTGACACAGAAACATCCCGATTATATGGAAGCCTACGACCTTCTCGCACAGGCCCTGGAAAAGAAAGGTAAATCTGGTCAGGCACAAAAAGTCCTGGAAAAAGCGTCCGAGCTTTCCCCTAACGCGTTGCTACGCCAGAAACAGCTTGCGGGGCTGTCCGGTGCCAATCAGGATCTGGTTACCGCGTCGAATGCATGGAGAAAAACGGTTACTCTTGGAACCCATTCGATACACGACAGTTCAGAGAACTATCTTGCACTCGGTCAGTCACTGTCCGATCTCAGCGAGGGGGATACCAGCAGTGATGGTTATGCAAACGCTGACGAAGCACTTACCACACTGCGACGTATGGAACGTCGATTTCCGGACGAAGAGAACATCAAGGTCCGCAGCCGGGTGGTCCAGTCGCGAGTGCACGCGGGCCAGGGCAATCGGCAAGAAGCAAACAAAGCACTGGAAAGCGTATCAGACCAGCTGAGCGATAACGAAACCGTCGACCCGGAACTTGGAATAGATTACGCCAAGACTCTGTTCAGACTTGATCGACACAAAGAAGCAAAGACACTGCTCGGCGTACTTTCAAATCGATGCGCCGACGATCCGTTGCTTTTACAAAAAATTGAGAACCTGTTGGACGAGCCAGTCGGGTTCCAGCAAAAACTGCAAGCCCGCACACTCAATAGAGACGGCATTAAAGCGTTCGAGGCCAATGATCTGGATCAGGCTATAAAAACCTTCGACGATGCCCTGGCTATTGTCCCGGACCACGCGGCCCTAAACCTGAACCTTTGCCAAGTGCTGATGAAAAAACACAAAAGCACCAATGACAACACCCTTTTACAAAAGGCCCAGAAGCATCTTGAGCGGTTGGAAAGTCTGCCAGCACAACATCGCCAGCACCGTCGGCTCGTCTCGCTTCGCAAGAAACTGCAGGGAATGATGACATGACCTCTGACAATACTGACTCCGCCCGGAAACAGGTCCCGAACATCGATTTTTCAATGGTTCTGGCTTCTGCCGTTCACGACATGAAAAACTCACTGGGCATGCTGCTTAACTCACTGGACGACCTGCGGCGGGAGCAAGGGGAAAAGATCGGAGAATCGTCAAGGTTCAACACGCTGCAGTACGAGGCAGAACGAATGCATAATGACCTTGTCCAGCTTCTTGGCATCTACCGATTGGGCGAGAACAACCTGTCGGCTCATATTGAAGAGCATTTCGTGCCCGATTTCCTCTCCGAGCACATGGCGCGCCACACCCCGTTACTCGAAGGCCTGGGCATAGAGTTCGAGCTTGAAGCCCACGACATCAACGGCTTTTTCGATCAGGATCTGCTAACCGGAGTTCTGAACAACACCCTCAATAACGCACTCCGTTACACCCGCAAGAAAATAAAGCTAAGCGCCCGTGAGAGAGAGGGTTATCTGGTCATCGCCGTCGAGGATGACGGGGAAGGATATCCAGACAACATGCAGCACACTGGCACTCCGGAGTTCAAAGCGCTTGATTTTAAAAGTGGCAGTACCAGCCTCGGGCTCTTTTTTGCATCTTCCGTGGCATCCCTTCACACGGCGAACGAGCGAAAGGGCTCTATACGGCTGCACAATGGGGGCAGCCTTGGAGGCGGGATTTTTGAGATCTGGCTTCCTTAACAACTTTTCCATTGGCGCAACAAAAAACCCCCGACAGTTGCCTGTTGGGGGTTATTTGGGATTAGGAGTCTGACGATGACCTACTCTCACATGGGCAGAAGCCACACTACCATCGGCGCTGGTCTGTTTCACTGCTGAGTTC
>Ga0307934_1001955_pt1 | contig 11620 bp, 10 predicted proteins | sample OrgLakmetageno90_FD_201838 | JGI IMG/M metagenome (GOLD analysis project Ga0307934, IMG submission 201838) | Saline water microbial communities from Organic Lake, Antarctica - #90 | ecosystem: Environmental > Aquatic > Non-marine Saline and Alkaline > Saline | place: Antarctica: Organic Lake... | reverse complement strand
AACTTGCTTAACACTATATACAAAAGTCGCAACTTCATAGTTTAGAAAAAGACTTCTATTATCAAGGTTTACCGAACCAATCATCGCAAGGTTATTGTCGACAAGTACAGCTTTTGCATGAATCATACCCTCCGTAAAATACACATCTACATCATAGCTGAGCAAATCTCTAATATAGCTCGCTCTAGCTCTATCTACAATTTTATGATTAGAATTACGAGGAGTTATTACCTTTATATCAATACCTCTAAGCTTAGCTAATATTATTGCTTGAAACAAATCTGCAGATGGAATAAGGTAGGGTGTAATAATCCAAATTTTATCACTAGCTGAATTTATAGCGGTTATAAGACCACTATAGAGTTGATCTCTTTGCATATCTGGACCAGATGGAATCACTTGAATAAATGTTTCTTCATTTACAATATTTTTTACTTCAAACTTCAATTGTCGGTTTGTAGCAAAACGCCAGTCCGAACAAAAAACTTTTAGGTAATAGGCTATAGATTCTCCTTGTATTTTAAAAAGTAAATCCTCCCACATTCCCTCGTGCTCAAATGGCGACATATATTCATCACCGATATTCATACCACCACTAAAAGCAGTAGAATTATCAATTATATAAATCTTACGATGATTGCGATAGTTTACATAGTTACGCAACGGGTTTGACATCAATGGCATAAAAAACACAACCTCGGCACCTAATTTACGCAAGTTTCTAAATATCCTTTTATTACGCCTATATACATAAAACGAGCCTAATGAATCTATAAGCATCTTTATCTGTACACCTTCAGAAGCTTTTTTCTCAAGTGCCTGTATGACTAGTTTAGATGTTGTATCGTTTTTGAATACATAAGTTTGGATATAGATGTTTTCTTTAGCAGAGTTAATAGCACCTATAAAAGCATTAAATGAATCTACGCCATTTGTATATATGTCAAAAGAGTTTTTTGTAGTAAGAGTTGGTAGCTCTAAGCTAGAAAACACATTGATGACATTAGTCGGTAAGTCCCTGCAAGCAAGATCTTTATCTATGCAAATATGTTCATCAGAGTATTCACGAATACTCATCTCTTCTTTTTGCCAAAATTTTCGGCTGTCTTTGCGTTGAAAGATAAAGAAAAATGGTATCGCAATATAAGGGATAAACAATATAGCTAGAAGCCAAGCTAGTATGTTAGATGCTGATTTTTTATCAACTATAAGTTTTAGTACAACAATTATTGTAAATAACTGACATACAAATAAGACAATATTTGCCTCTAATATATATAGTAGGTTTAACAAGAAATTTTCCATTGATTTGATTTTACCTATATTTTTAAAATATTAATTATTATGAAATTTGTTAGATTTTAACATATAGAAAAATAACAGGTTAGCTATCTGTTTGGTAGAAGAGGTACTTTGTAAACTAAATGGCTTTAAAAGGATATTTAATACAGTATAATTATGAATAATACTTTTTTCTAAAAGATAATTAAATTATGAAACAAATTGAGAGTACTATAAAAAGAAAAGTACAAGACGGACAAAAGCTCATACCTAATATTAAAAACATAATATTGGTAGCATCTGGTAAAGGTGGGGTGGGTAAATCTACTGTTACTTCAAATTTAGCAGTTTCATTTGCAAAAATGGGTGCAAAAGTCGGTGTGTTAGATGCAGATATCTACGGACCTAGCCAGCCAACACTGTTTGATCTAAAAGAAAATCCAAACACTACAGATAAAAAAAAGATAATCCCACTAGAACGCTATGGTGTTAAGATGATATCTATAGGCAATCTTATAGATCCAGAATCTGCAGTAATTTGGCGTGGACCTATAGTTTCTAGGGCTTTGATGCAGTTACTTAATGATACTGATTGGGGCAACCTTGATTATCTATTTTTAGACTTACCACCTGGTACAGGAGATATTCAGCTTACTATCTCAAAAAATATGCCTGTAACAGGTGCTGTGATTGTGACAACTCCGCAAGATTTATCACTTATAGATGCTAGAAGAGCTATTGCGATGTTTGAGAAAGTCAAAATCAAAACACTGGGTGTAGTAGAGAATATGAGCTACTATATATGCCCTAAGTGTGGCAATAGCGAGCATATATTTGGAGAAGATGGAGCTCATCTACTTTGTGGCAAAAATAATATTGAATTCTTAGGTAATTTACCACTACATAAAAGTATTCGAGAAAATGCAGATAATGGCAAACCTTATGTAAGCTTAGAAAAAAAAGACAACATAAGTGATAGTTATATGAGCGTTGCGGAGAATTTATTAAATGAGATTGAGAAGCTACCTAAAGCAAGTAGTTTAGATTCAATCGGTGTGAAATTAGAAAACTAAAGGCGTATATTAAAATGGCAATAAAAGCAGATAAGTGGATTAAGAAAATGTCAGAAGGTCATGCAATGATTGAGCCTTTTGAAGCAGGGCAGATCAAGCAAGCAAATGACGAAAAGATAGTTTCTTATGGAACTTCTAGTTATGGCTATGATGTGCGTTGTGCTGATGAGTTTAAGATTTTTACAAATATAAATTCGACAATTGTAGACCCTAAAAATTTTGATGATAAAAACTTTGTGGATTTTAAAGGTGGCGTTTGCATTATCCCGCCAAACTCATTTGCTCTTGCTCGTACAGTCGAGAAATTCAAAATACCTCGTGATGTGCTAGTAGTTTGTCTAGGTAAATCGACTTATGCAAGATGTGGAATCATCGTAAATGTAACTCCGCTTGAACCAGAGTGGGAAGGATATGTGACTTTAGAGTTTTCAAACACAACACCACTTCCTGCAAAAATCTACGCAAATGAAGGTGTAGCACAGATGCTGTTTTTCCAATCAGATGAAGATTGTGAAACTTCTTATGCAGATAAGGGTGGTAAGTATCAAGGTCAAGTCGGCGTTACTTTACCTAAGTGTTAAGTAACATCAATTAGGTAATACCATAAAGATATTTGTGTTATGGCTTAGATATTTGAACTATTCTAAAATGATCTCCTGCTTGTTCGCCCTTTAAAGAAGTATCTTGAGGGTATAAATTCAGCAGTGGAATAATGTTAGACATACCAATTATAGAGCGTTTGGTATTTTTTCCATCGCGTAATCCCCATGATTGCTGATAGATGATAGGAACTGTTTCATTTGGGTTATTAATATTTTTTCCTTTACCGAAATAAATCATTACATGACCTTTTAATTCAATAAAATCTAATAACGGTCTGCCTTTATCCATCAAAATTTTTATACGCTCATCTGGAGTTTTATTATCTAAATTAATCGACGGATAAACTAAGCCTTGATCTGAAGAATTTCTTGGCAACCATATCCCAAAAGTCTGATATATAGATCTTATTTCTGACGAACAATCATTGTAGAAGTATTGATTTCCCCAACCATAAGGATAGCCTATAGTTTGGCTTATGACTTTCACAAAATTTTCAGGCGTAGCTACAAGCGGTATTTGTACAGCTGATTTTTTACTAATTTTAGCTTTTACAAATTTGAGTTTAGTACTTGAGCTAGTAGGAATCAATATATCATAATACTTTTTATCTTGAGATATTATCGGAAGCATAGTTCCAGGAAAAGCATCTTTTAAAAAAGATTTACCATCATTACTTAAAATACTAGAATTAAAATCCCTTACAGATAACCTTTGTTTTATGAATAAAGACTGCCATTTTTTGATTTGAGTATCAGATATCTTTGAAACGCTATCGGCTTTTACCCAACCATAAAAACTATCACTAAGTACTAGCAACCACTTTTTATCTATAGAAGTAGATACTATATATATAGCTTGCCCGATATTTACAGATGATTGATTTATCGTACTAAAAGGGTAGCCGTTGCCAACACTCTTAAAATCATAATAAAGAGGCCTGTCATACGGTACAGTATAAGACATTGTTGTTTTAGTAATTATAGCTCTATTGTTTTTATTGTACTTTAACTCATTAGAGTCTAGCAAAGCTATATTTGAAATTACTTTTTTGTATTCTTCATTATTCAACAATCTATAATTTTCTTGATAAACCTTATAATCTTTAGATAGCTTATCATTATTTATTTGATTATTTAGTTGATGTTGGATGGTAGCTATATTATTTTTTTGCAAATAACTTTCAACAAATTGTTTAGACCACGGTGAATCATCACCCACAGAATGAGATATTAGATCATTCAGAAATAAATTTTGATCAGATTTGCTAATTAAAGGTTTTTTGTAGTTTTCGCTAGATGTGGGCAAATAACTATTAGGGTTTTGAGAATATTTACTTAGGTCAAAAACTTCTATAGGAAAGTTAGCGGAGTAACCTAAACTAACTACTAGTAGTGATATTGTAAATAATAAAGTCGTGCGTAATTTTATCATTGAGAAATCCTACCACTAATAGATTGAAAGGCTCTTAGTTCAAAAATAGGTAAGCTAGCAAACACAAAATCAAAAATATCTGCTTGTATTTTTTCATAATTAACCCAATTAGTGTCATTTGTAAAAACATATAACTCTACTGGCAATCCTTTATCTGTAGGCTGAAGCTCTCGAATTAAGAAAGTTAGACCTAAATGAATTTTGGGATGTTGGAGAAGATAGTTTTCAATATAACTCCTAAAAAGAGTAATGTTTGTGGTTTTTTCACTAAAATCAAAATCTTTAAGATATCTTTCGTTTTTTAAACTATTTAAAAGAGCATCATTACAGAATTTGATAGTATCAACATCTAAACTGACAGACCTTTTTATTCTACGACCACCTGTTTCCGTCATACCACGCCAGTTTTGTACGCTATTGCTGATTAGATTATAAGTTGGGATTGTAGATATTGTTTTATCAAAATTACGGATTTTTACGGTATTAATAGATACTTCCATAACATCACCATCAACACCAGCTGCTGGAACTGTAATCCAATCACCAACACGAACCAAGTCTAAGGCTGCTACTTGAATATTGGTTACAAAACCAAGTATAGTATCTTTAAAAACCAACATTAATACAGCAGATAAAGCACCTAATCCAGTAAGAAAAGCAATAGGAGACTTGTTAAGCAGTAATGAAATAACAAGTATAAAAGCAATGAAATACAATATTATCTTTATTATCTGAGCATAACTTTTTAGAGAATGATTTTTAAAATATGCAAGAGTTTGAAAGAAACTAAAAGTAGCATCGACAAGAGATACTAAAAATCTAATTATAGAAATTGTTATATATATTTGAGCTATTAATTGAATCGCATTTACAAAACTTAATGTCCAGTTATGGTCTGGGTACACAGCAAAATTTATTGCTAAGTAAATAAATATACCTGGCCCAATATGAGATAACCTTTTGAAAATACTGTATTTCACGAGTGTTTGGCTAATATTTGAGTTGGATTTTACAAGATATGACTTAATCACATTTACCATATATTTGGTGAGTATCTTGTTCATAACCCAAGATATTAATAGTACTATTAAAACAATAGTTGCAAAACTTGAGATAATGACAAGTTGGTTGTAGATTTCTTCATTTGAAAAGAATGCTTTTAAACTTTCTAACATATATTCATATCCTTTTGATTATTTACTGATGTTTGGTGCGTAACATCCGTTATTTATAGAGAATTTTATTATGACTTATACCAATCGCATATCAAAAAATTAAACTAGGCATAAACTCATTTGCGATAATACTTCTAATTTGTATTGGAATTGGTATTAGACGAGGTATCTTCAGAAGAGGATTCTTCAACTGTACTTCCGCTTGTAGATCCAGATGCTTTAGTTTCTTTTGTGGATTTTTTTGTGGATTTTGATTTAATAGCTGTAGAGTTATCTTTACTTGGTAAAAGAGCTGCTATTTGATTCAGCATATTGTTTATAAGCTGAGACTGTAGGGAACTATACTGTCTATTTGCTTCATTACTTTGAGATAGTACAACACCCGCATTAGACTGCCAAAACTGTTGAGTACTTAGTGTTTTGTTAGGAATTACAGGATCTTTTACATCAGGTCTGACAACATTGTATACTACATTAAAAGTTAATTGGTAAGTGTTATTTGATGCTCCACCAACTATACTTCTAAGCTGCGAACCTTTTGCAACATCTTGAAGATTGATAATGTAATCAGCATCTTTATCGTCTTTTACAATTGTAGCTTTATAAGCAACTAAGCTTTTGCGTAGTTCATTAGCATAACTACTGAAGTTATTACCTTCTATATAAAACTTACTACCTATGATACTACCAAAATTACCAGCATCACCATCAATCATTACACCACGAGGATGAAAACCACCGCAAGCTACTAGTAACAAAGCAAAGAATGCGATGAAATATTTATTTAAAACCATATTATTTTACCACTATATTTATAAGTTTCTGAGGGACATAGATTACTTTGACAATTTCTTTATTATCAATGAATTCTACGACTTGACTATCTACCATTACTTGCGATTGAATATCCTCTTTAGACAAACTAGCATCTAACTCAAGCTTAGCTTTTAGCTTACCATTTATTTGTACTATAAGTAAAAAATCATCTTTTTGTAAAGCTGATTCATCTAATGTAGGGAAGTTAGCATTCAAAATATCATCACCTAGACCTAACTCTTGCCATAGTTCATGACATAGATGCGGAGCAAATGGAGAAAGTATTCTAAGCAATATGCTAAAACCTTCTGATTTGACTTCATTACTTAGGTTTTCAAAGTCATTTAGAGTATTTAGTATCTTCATACATGCAGAAACTACTGTATTAAACTGGCTTTTATCAAAATCAAAGATTGCTTGCTTTAAAATACTATGAATTTCAAATCTAGCTTTTTTATCTTCTTTAGATAACTTGTTGATATCTATTGTAGCATTTGAAATAGCATCTTTATTTGCTTGAGAATAATTAAACACTTTACGCAAGAACTTATAAGCTCCCTCTACACCAGTATCTGACCACTCAAGAGATTGCTCAGGAGGAGCTGCAAACATACTAAAAAGTCTTACTGTGTCTGCACCAAACTTATCTATAAGTATTTGAGGATCTACCGTATTGCCTTTCGATTTAGACATTTTAGCACCATCTTTTAGTACCATACCTTGTGTAAGTAAGTTTGTAAATGGTTCATCAGTCGTAACTAAACCTTCATCACGCATTAGTTTATGAAAGAATCTTGCATATAAAAGGTGCATAATAGCATGCTCGATACCACCGATATATTTATCAACAGGTAGCCAGTAGTTTGCTTCATCGCTAAGCATTTCATTAGCCTTAGGGCAAGTATAGCGAGCATAGTACCAAGATGATTCAAAGAATGTATCAAAGGTATCTGTTTCTCTCTTTGCTTTAGCACCACAACTTGGGCAATCTACATCAAGAAAGCTAGGCATATCTTTTAATGGTGAACCTGCTGCACTTAACAATACATCCGTTGGCAATTTCACAGGCAGGTTTTCTTTTTTTTCAGGAACTACACCGCAAGCTTCACAATGTACCATTGGAATAGGGCAACCCCAATATCTTTGGCGAGAAATACCCCAGTCATGTATTCTAAAATTAGTTGTTTCTACACCTTTTTGATCATCATAAATCTTACTCTTTATTGATTGATAAGCTTTCTTGAAGTTAAGACCATCAAATTCGCCAGAATTAATTAAAATACCTTTTTCTGTAAAGGCTTCTTTTTCTAGATCTACTTTTAGTTTTTTGTCATTTGACTCTATAACCTGCTTGATTGAGATGCCGTACTTTTTAGCAAACTCCCAATCTCTTTGGTCATGAGCAGGTACGCACATAACTGCACCAGTACCGTAACTCATCAATACAAAGTTGGCTACCCAAATATTTACTTCTTCACCAGAAATAGGGTGGATAACTGTTAGATCCGTTTTGAAACCATTTTTTTCTTGTGTAGCTAAATCAGCTTCCATTGTAGATGATTTTTTGCATTCTGCGATAAACTCTTTAAGCTTAGAATTTGTTTTAGCAGCCTCTAAAGCTAGAGTGTGTTCTGGGGCAATTGCAAGATAACTTACACCCATAAGTGTGTCTGGGCGAGTAGTAAAAACATCAAGTGATTGCTGGCTATTAGGCACTATGAATTTAATAGTTAAACCTTTTGATTTTCCAATCCAGTTTGTCTGCATTGTCTTAACTGCTTCTGGCCATCCATCTAGTTTATTGATGTCTTGAAGTAGCTCATCAGCATAATCTGTAATCTTTAAAAACCATTGTGGAATTTCTTTTTTCTCTACTAAAGCACCAGATCTCCAGCCACGACCATCTACAACTTGTTCATTAGCTAAAACTGTCATATCGATAGGATCCCAATTCACAACCGAGTTCTTGCGATAAGCTAAGCCTTTTTTATAAAGTTGAATAAAGAACCATTGCTCCCATTTGTAATAATCTTCATCACAGGTAGCAATTTCACGCGACCAATCAAAGCTAAAGCCAAGAGTGCTTAATTGTGATTTCATGTGAGCTATGTTGCTATGAGTCCATTCATGTGGAGATTTTTGATGCTTAATGGCAGCATTTTCAGCTGGTAAGCCAAACGCATCCCAACCCATAGGGTGGAGTACATTTTTTCCCTGCATCTTTTGATAACGAGCAATTACATCACCAATTGTATAGTTACGCACATGCCCCATGTGTAGAGTACCACTAGGGTATGGTAGCATTGCAAGGCAATAAAATTTTTCTTTTGATTTATCTGCGACAGCTTCAAAACTATTGTTTTTTACCCAAAAATCTTGAGCTTTTTTCTCTATTTGTGTGAAATTATATTCGTTCATAGCTGATGTAAGCCTAGTTTAATTAGTTGTTACAGAAAAAAGCTATAAAGTAGTTAAAAAGCAAAGAGATCCCCAGTCAAGCTGAGGATTTCGTACTGTTTTTATAGCTATTTAATTCAATATAGCATCAATTTTATGCGAAAATGATTAAAATATCTAGTTTACAGACATCCAAGTTTCAAGAATCACGCAAGCAGCTATAGCATCCACTTTGACATGACTAACTTTTTTCTCTTTTACGCTCTCAAGTCGCCATCTTGCTTCACGAGTTGAGTATGCTTCATTTATCAGGTGAACTGGTTTTTTATAGCGTTCTTCAATCTCTATAGCAAATTTACGAGCATCACGAGTGATATCAGTATCTAAATCTCTAGTATCTAATGGTAGCCCGACGATGATATCTGAAGGGTTCCAGCGTTTAATAACTTTGTCTAGCTCTATCCAGTTTGGTACGCCATCAAAAGCTTCTACAGTGCCTATAGGGCTAGCTGTCTTGGTAATCATCTGCCCACTAGCTATGCCAATGCGTGCACGACCGTAGTCTATGGCTAAAAGTGCTTTAAACATCAAGCGTGTCCTATGTTGTCAAACAATGTATCAAAACTCTGCATAGCATAACCTGCATGCTCTAAATGGTGCTGCCATTTTGTGTTGTTTTCATAGTTAAATAATATTTTTTTGCTAAGTTTTGTAGTTACAACCCAGTCATTTGACTTGATCTCTTCAGATAACTGCTCATTAGTCCAACAGCTATAGCCTACAACAGGCAAAAAATACTCGGGCAGTATATTGTTAGCCAAGTCATCTAAAATATCCATAGAAGCTGTCAGAGCTAAGCCCGCGTCAAACTTTATCGTTGACTCATAATTTCTGCCGTTAGTTGTGTGCAGTATCAGAATTTTGTTTGGACTGATTGGTCCGCCCATATAGAGAGGGTGATTGAGTATTTCATCAAATGTGTTTGAATGAGGTATAAATAATTCCTCGAAAACATCGCGTAAACTCTCGCCTGCTAATGGTTTATTGATGATTAGACCCATAGCTCCATGCCTATCATTTTGACATAAATATATGACTGATTTGGTAAAAATAGCATCATCTTTTATCAAAGGAGTTGCTAATAAAACTTCACTTTTATGGTTTTGAAACATATTATCTAATAATAACCTATATATCTTTTATAAAAATGGCACAAATAAATGCCGCTGTGGCAATCATTTTAGATGATAACCAATCTAAAGTCTATATTACTCAAAGACAAAAGCATCAAAGCTATAGTCGCTACTGGGAGTTTCCTGGTGGTAAGGTTGAAAGTGATGAGACATTTAAGCAATGTGTAGTTAGAGAAGTCTATGAAGAAATAGGGCTTTTAATTGAAAATGTACGACAATTTGACACTAATCACTATATCAATAAAGATGGTATTGAAGTGTTAGTTGAGTTTTTTATCGCAGAAAAAATGGAAGATTGCGGGGAAAACATAGCGACATCAAAAGAAAATCAAAAACTTGAGTTAGTAGAAATATCTGCGTTAGGCAAATATAAATTCATTCCAGGCAGTTTAGCAGTAGTAACTAAGCTTCAAAGTATATAAATCAATAACTAGCATAATTATGAAAGAGCAGTTGTACACAGCTGCAAACCAATTATATCAACATATACACCTAATTTAACATAATATATATTATGCGAATGTGTATATGAGTGTGAACAGATAAGGGATTGAGGTAAAAAGCCTCTTATTTAGTGTTTTTTGAGCTATATAGATGAATTAAAAAGATATTTGAATGATTATATATTTATGTATTTTACTTCTACTTGAGAGTTAGAAGTTTCAAATGCAGAATCATTTACAGAATTTGTATTATTATCTGCCCTAGTGACCATAAAGTTCAAATCATTGGATTTTTGGTACAGTCTATTAATGAAGCTCTTTTTGCAGTTATTTTCTAGAAGTCTGATTTCAGTACCAATAGTTATTTGCAAATCGTGCCACGCATTTTTAACTACAGTTCTTATGTCTAAATTATCAATATTATTCAATACATGTTCTAAATTTACTTCTTGTAATGAATCCGTATTGTTTGAGATATAGTGAGATTTTATTATAGATAATAAAGTTCTTATCCTTTGATTTTCCTTGATTACACAGTACTTTCTTGACATTGTATTTCTCCTTACAGTATACAGTTGCAAATATAAATTGGCTCATAATAGCTGGTCATAAATTGTTTTGTGATTTGCATTTATTTACCTACTTAATCTTTCTTTTTTTAAAATCATAAAAAATTTCTTATAAAAAGCACTAGTAAGGAGTTTATCTTCTAGTACAAAACCATCATTAGATTGGGTACGAGATATGTTATATAGTAAAAAAAATAAAAGTAGTCTTGTAATATGACTCAAAATACTCTCAACATTGAAAATACTAAGATTTATTCTATATAAGAAATTCTTATATAAAAATATCTTGACTTGATAACTAATGCTTTTAAGGCTAAGTTAATCTGTGCATAAGTAGCTGCATTACTTTATCAGTATAGCTTTGAGTTGGTTTATCAACAGAGCGTAATTTGATATGCTTTTTAGAAGGATATGGATTTCAAGATAAACTTTATTTTCTAGCAAAATGTAAAAATTCACAAAAAAATGAAAATGTTTGACTAATTGTGGGTAGTTTTATGAGATGTTTTGATTAAAAACTTAGTACTTTTAGAAATGTTTGTCCATACAACAACAAACATAATCATATTTACTAATCCTGCAATTATGCTTATAGAGGGAATCATAGTCAGAACAATAGAGCCTACATACCAATAGCTA
>Ga0307934_1001949_pt1 | contig 11644 bp, 9 predicted proteins | sample OrgLakmetageno90_FD_201838 | JGI IMG/M metagenome (GOLD analysis project Ga0307934, IMG submission 201838) | Saline water microbial communities from Organic Lake, Antarctica - #90 | ecosystem: Environmental > Aquatic > Non-marine Saline and Alkaline > Saline | place: Antarctica: Organic Lake... | reverse complement strand
TTAAACGGTAATGGTTTTGCCGACTACTGGGAAACCTATTGGCAAACAAGACTGGGCCTCTCGGAGTTAATCAGTTGGGACGATGCTGATGGCGACGGCTTCACTGTAGCGATGGAATACGAGTTGAGTTTAGGGCTGGATCGAGACGATTCCGTCGATTCCGAAAGCCCATCTAAGGACGATGCCCAGGCTGGTGAAGTTGTCCTCATGATTCCCGGCGTCGGTGCCAAACGTGTCTCCGAACAACCCGACTCCAGTAATCTCCTTTAACTAATCGTCATGACTCAAACCACGAAATTAGCACTATTGCTTCTTACGCTTTGTGCGGGAATTGGATCCTTCTTCTTTTTCCAAGGCGGATCCAAAAAGGAGACGCCACCCCCCGAAGTCTTAATGGAAGCACCTAATACTGCAAACTTGCAGGAGGCCCTGATCGAACAGGTAAAAACCCAGCCGGAAACGGTCGAGCAAGTTGCCGAACCAGTGGCCGAGGCATCCGCTCCTGTGATCGCGGAAACGCAAATCCCATCTGAGATTTTTCCTCGTCAGGCCGCGCCGGACTTGAACCCCGCGCACCTCAGCCCGGAACTGAGCCGCACGTATAACAATTACTCAGCCTTGCGCACTGAAACTTACCGCAATCCTGACTCCGAGTTCAACCGCAGTGTGGTCGCCGATTTGGAAGCTGCGCGCATCGAACGCACTAAGAAGAAATAGCTTTAATGAAATTCCGATCCATTTTCATATCCTCAGCACTGGCCACGGCGCTTTCTTGCTCCCAGACTCAGGCTGCGTTGGTCGCTACTTTGCCAACCGACGTGAGCACGACCAACACAGGGCAAGCCGTCTACGAGTTACCCTTCGATATCCCTGCCGGCACGGGCGGCATCCAGCCAGAGTTAGGCATCAGCTACCGAAGTGGCAGCGGTAAAGGAGTCATGGGCACGGGGTTCAGCATAAGCGGGCTTTCTTCGATCACCCGTGTGCCGACTGCACTCGACCCTGACGGCTTCATCGACGGCGTTGACCTCGACGCCAATGACCAGTTTTCGATGGATGGTAAACGCCTCATTTGCATCGCAGGCACCCACAATACGGATGGAGCCGAATACCGCACTGAGATCGACACTTTCGCCAAAATCACTGCGCATGACGTGGCTGGGCAGCAAGGGGTCGGCTATTTTGAAGTGCAGACGAAGAACGGTCTCACCATGTGGTATGGGGAGGCCAATAATTCTGCCTTCGGCCTGACCTATACTCCACCCTCAGGTAGTGCAGTCACCGGGCACATCATTTATAATCTCAGTAAGGTTCAGGATTCCCTCGGTAATAAGATCGAATATTTTTATACAATTGATGCGGAGAATCAGCAACTCCTCAGCCGGATCGACTATAGTTTCGCGAATGGCAACCCGACTTACCAGATCAACTTTGCTTACAAGGCCGCTCCCTTCGCCGAATCCAGTTACACCCTCGGAACTAAAATAACTAAAGATCAGATACTCGACTACATCAGTTGCAGCTATGTCGGCAATGCAACTCCACTCTGGAAGTATGTGATGCAGTATAAATCACAGAGCAAGAAATCATTGCTCCAGCTGGAGTCGATTCAGCAATACGCCATGGGAGTCGCGGCAGGTTCAGTGAGCTTAGGTTGGGAGCAGGATATCCCTGAAGCTGATTTCGGCTGGGACCCTGTAGCTGGTCGGGATGCCCCGTTTACGTTGGTCGGAACTCAAGTCAATGTGGGATCTTACCGCAACCACGAGTTCGTGGATTTGAATGGAGACGGCTTTGTTGATGTTTTAGCCTATGGGCATGCGGCCTCAGGGGCAACGTCCTCCTATTTAAATACGGGCAGTGGTTGGCAGGCATCAAGCGGATACACCCCTGCATACGCATTGCGTGAAACGCACCCTAATTTGCCTTATTACCGCAACTTCAAGTTGATCGACTTGGATGGAGATGGTTTGGTGGATTTACAAGGTTTCGGACATGCGACCGCTCCAGCCAGCCTCTCATATCTAAACGACGGCACACAATGGGTGACTGCTCCGAATTACGATGCCCCGTTTTTGCTCCTCGAAACGCATCATGTCACGTCAGGTGTGCTCCGGAACCACGAGTTCATTGACCTCAACGGTGATGGCTTAATCGACTTACAGGCTTATGGAGTTGGTAGCAGTCCATCGACGAGTTATATTAACGATGGCTCCGGTTGGCAGCAGGCCTCTGGCTATAACCCGCCATTTATCCTAACTGAAAACAAAGCCAGTTCCGCTATACGGCGAAACCATACATTTGTCGATCTTGATGCGGATGGTTTGCCGGATCTGATTGCTTACTCGCCGACGAGTGGCGCGATTGCAACCTACATAAACACCGGCACGCTGTGGGAGAAAACCACAACGCTGAATGCGCCCTTTAACCTATCGGAAACACATCCCACTATAGCGCCAGCTTTCGGCGGCTTATCGAACCACCGTTTTATCGACTTGAACGGCGACGGGCGAGTTGATTTGCAGGCACTCAGTTCGGCGAGTGGCAATACCGGTTCTTACTTGAATACGCCGACAGGCTGGGTGCGTGCTGCAAACTTCGATGCTCCATTCGCGCTCGACGAGACGCATCCCAAATTTGCTTCCCGGCGTAATCACGAATTCATCGACTTGAACGGTGACGGCTTGCTGGATATTCAAGCGTATGGTTTCAGTTTTGGGGGCACGACCCAGCCCTCCACCTCATATGTTAACTCCGGTAGCGCATGGGTTCGAGCTGCTGGTTATGATGCGCCCTTTGCTCTGACCGAGGCACACCCCCAAAATGCATCCTTTGCCCGTAACCATGAGTTCATCGATCTCAACAGCGATGGGCTGCCTGATTTGATGTCTTACAATACTGCATCAGGCTCGATTGGCAGCTATATGAACACCGGATCAGGATGGTCGCGCGCGAGCAATTTCGATCCTCCGAGTGTGCTCAAAGAAACCCATGGTGCTACCCAAGGATCCGCCCGGAACCATAGCTTGATAGACCTTAATGGCGACGGCCTCTTGGACATTCAGGGCTTCGATCTATATGGGGTTTTCAATCTTGATTCTTACGTTAACAACGGCACGACGTGGGTTCGTGCCAGTGAATATGATGCACCGTTTGTTCTTTTTAAGGCTCATCCCGGGGTCGGCACTCTGGAGAATCACGGGGTCACCGACCTGACTGGTGACGGCATCGAAGACTTAATAGCTTACGTTCCGGCTGGAGCCCAAGATCGCGGTTTTTATCAAAATCGATCCAGAACCGGTCGCCTCGTATCGGTGGCCAATAACTTTGGTAACGAAACCCGTATCGAGTTCGGCACGACCGGGGATATTTCAATCTACCAGCGTGGCCTCGGCGCGGTCTATCCCATCGTCGATGTGATTGACCCGACCGTGGTGGTGAAAAGCATATCCAAGGATACCGGCCTCGACGACAGTAGCGGCGACCCCATTTTCTACACCACCGAATACACCTATGCTGAAGCGCGCTTCCACCGCCACGGGCGCGGCTTCCTCGGCTACCGCGTCTTCGAGTCCTACGATACCGAGACCACGCTCTCCAAAACCGAAATTCTCGCGCAGGACTTCCCCTGGGTCGGCATGCCGCTCTCCGTCGAGACCCGTGGCCCCAACGGGCAGTTACTCTCCCGCACGGTGAATGCGCTCAACGCCAAGATGCTCAACGAGTATCTCGACGGTGGCATCACGAAATACCACACGCTCTTTCCCTATTACAACAACTCCCAGGAATGGGCCGCCGAGTATGACCCGAACGTCACCTTCACCAGCGAGGTCGGACGCGTCGCTCATCTGGAAGCCAACGCCCACTCCCACACCCTCGCCGAAAACGAATTCGATAGCCACGGCAACAACATCGAAATCGCCGTCTTCTACGACGCCGATAACGCCCGCACACCCAACGATAACGGCACGCCCGGCGATCCTTCGGATGACTTCAGCGACTACGGCTCCCAAAACTACCAGATCACGACGAACTGGTTCGAGCAGGACGATGAGAGCGAATGGTTCCTCGGGCGGCTCACCAAGTCCGTCGTCCAATCCGCCGTGCCTCATGCTTCCGGCACCGGCCTCGACGAGCAGACCCGCACCTCCAGCTATGTTTACAGCACGACCAGCGGCCACCTAATGGAAGAGGTTATCGAGCCCGGCCACCCCACGCTCGAACTACGCACTGTTTATACCCGCGACAGCTCCGGAAATATCGAGAGCCAGACCCAGCACCCCGCTGGACTCGCCACCCGCACCGTGCTCACGCACAGCGATCTCGATGCCACGGGGCGCTTCTTCGAAACCAGCACCAACGCTCTGGGCCACTCACGCGGCACCAGCTATTATCCCGAACTCGGCCTTCCCTCAACCGTCACCGGAATCAACGGGCGCGAGATCGACTATTATTATGATGATCTCGGTCGCCCAAACCGCGTGGTGCGGCCCGACGCGACCGAGACCACCAGGACCTATGCGCTCGACTCCTCCGTCACCGTCGACTGCGAACCGGGCAACCCATCCTCATCCGTCATTCAATCCGTTTACAAGGTGACGACCGAAGCCACCGAGCAAGCAACCACCGTGGTTTGGCATGACCGTCTCGGACGGGCCATCCGCAGCCAGTCCGAGTCCTTTGACGGGAGTCTCGTCAATGTCGATAGCCTCTTCAACGAAGTCGGCCTCGCCACCTGTGTTTCCTTGCCCTACTTCAGCACCGCCAGCCCACAATACTGGACGGAAAACCGCTACGATTTGATGGGCCGCGTCGAAGAGCGCGAAGCCGCCGATGGCACCATCGAGAAGATGGTCTATGACGGCCTCGTCACCACCACGATAAAAAACTACGCCCCAGGCGGGACTGCCAACAACCAGAACCAAACCCAAGTCACCACCAAAAATGTGCGTGGCCAAGTTGTTAGCGAAACCACCTTTGACGATGCCGATAGCCCGCTCGTGCTCAGCTACGGATTCGACGCTTTCGGTAGCCTCGTCCGCACCACCGATCCCGAAAATAACGTTATCGCCATGCGCTACGACATTCGGGGGAACCGCACCGGCATGGACGATCCCGACATGGGGATCGACGGCACCGTCGATGACGACGACTGGGGCTGGACCTACGCCTTCGACGCCCTCGGCCGCCTGACCGAGCAGACTGACGCACGAGACCAAGTCACCCACTACCAATATGACGCTCTCGACCGTAAGATCGCTGAGACCTGGAATTACGGCACCCCGCAGGCCAAGACCGCCAACTGGTATTACGATGGCAGCACCTGGCACGATGAGCTCGGCCAGCTCCGCCTCGAAGTGAGCCCCGACGGGCACCGCAGCTCCTATTATTACGACGATCTGGGTAGACCCTTCCTCACCCTCCGCAAGATCGACGACCAGTATTACTACAGCACCGTCGTCTATGACGACTACAGCCGCCCCGACGTGGTCTCCGAATACTGGCGGCCCAACGCCCTCCGCGACCTGCCCGAGCAGCACCACCTCGCTTGGAAATCCTTCGGCCTCAAATACACCTACAACCCGAGAGGCTTGCTTGAGAACATTACCGACGCCCAAGGCCACACCTGGTGGGACAATCCCGAATTTGACGAAAACGGCCAGCTCCTCAGCTACGACCTCGGCAACGGCCTCAGCAGCCGCATGGCCTACCATCCCAGCCGCCGCACCATCACCGATATCGAGACCGGACCGGGCCTCAGCTCCACGATTCAGAATCTTAGCTTTGCCCATGATCAAATCGGTAATCTGACTTCCCGTAGCGACGCGCACTCCGACAGTGGCAGCGGCCGCACCGAGAACCTCACCTACGACCGACTCAATCGGATCAAGACTACTGTCGTTGCCGGGCTACCGACCCTCTCAGTTAAATACGATGGACTCGGAAATATCGAAAACCGCGACCGCCTCAAGCCCGACGGCACCGCCACGAACATGGTCTACACCTACGGTTCGAGCCGGCCCCACGCCGTCACCAATGTCACCAATAGCGGGCGCAGCTCAGCCGCCTACGGCTACGATGCCAACGGCTCCATCATCGCCCGAGCCGACAGCGGCCAAAATATCTTCTGGAACGGCTTTAACAAGCCCGACTTCATCGCCGCCGATACCTATACTACCACCTTCAGCTACGGGGCGAGCCGCAACCGCGTCTATTCGGTGACGAAAGAGAACAGCGTCAACACCCGCCGCCAGCTCTACGCTGGCAGTCTCGAACAGGAAGAAACCTGGGATGCCACACTCGATGGCGGCAACGGCGACTGGGCCCTCCAGCGCACCCGCGTCTATATCAGCACACCCGCCGGCACCATCGGCACCTGGATCGAAGAACTTACGCCCAACCCACTCGGCGGTGATCCCACCAGTGGTGAGCCTGTCGAACCCACGCTGACCCGCACCCGCAACTATCTGCACAAAGACCACCTCGGCTCCATTACCGCCATCACCGATGTCAACGGAGCCCTCGTCGAGCGCACCAGTTTCGATGTCTGGGGCAACCAGCGCGATCCCGACACCTGGCTCCCTCTCGATGAGGCCACCGTCGCCGCGCAAGCCGAAGCGACCAGCGCCATCACCGACCGCGGCTACACCGGCCACGAGCAACTCGATGAACTCGGGCTCATTCACATGAACGGCAGGATTTATGATCCGGTCATCGCCCGGATGCTCAGTGCCGATCCCACCGTGCCCGATCCTTCTGACCTACAAGCCTTCAACCGCTACAGCTATGTGCTGAACAATCCACTACGCTACACTGACCCCAGCGGCTTTAGCAGTGAGGATGACGATGACGACAAAAACGAGGAAATCGAAGAAAGCTCCGAAGGCGACGGCCTGTCCGAATCCATCGAGTCCGTAGCTATTCACGAAGGGGAAGAAGTCGAAGGCATCCCCATCCGCGACAGCGGTATTGAAATCAAGGACGAAACATACTCCGACGGCAACACGAGTTATAAAACCCGCGAGGTCAGCATCAACGGCAGCGTGGTTTCGAAAGAGTTCTCCTTCCGCACCGAAGGTGAAAACGGCGAAGAGTATTTTGCCCATGGCATCGAGCACATCGGCCTAGCCCAGCTCGGCGACACCGGCACCTCCTTTGCCAACAAGCTAGCCGATAACCATATCGATACCAGCGGACTATACGGACTCGACGACATTCACGGTGGCGAATATACTGGCCAGCCACTCTTCGGCACCAATGGCATCCTGGGCAACGACGGCTTTGTCAGCGGCAGCGGCACCGAGAGCTTCCAGCAGACGAATTCCGGTGGTGGTGGATTCTTCGGGATCAGCTTGCGCGATGCCGGGGAATTCGCTGCCGGGTTCGTGCCTTACGGCGGGGCCGTAGTCGCCTTGGCCAAAGGAGACTTTAGGGGTGCAGCAATAGAGGCGGCAGTCGAAACAGCAATCATTGGAGTAGGGGCTATGACCGGCGGTGCGGGCTATGCCGCCTTGAAGACAGCTCGGAGTGCGAAGAAAGTTGCTCGGGCCACAAACAAATTACCGATATGGTCTCCGGGTAAAACAGGCAATGCTGTTGAAAATGCTTTCGGCCACTTCAAAAAGCATGGAAATGAATTCCCAGAGTTTCAGAACGCGAAACAATATGCTGAAGGAGCCAAGAAGTTCTTTTCTGATCCTCCGTCTGGAGCATTAACGAAAACCCGAGCAAATGGGGACAAATTGTTCTACGATCCACCAACGAACACATTTGGAGTTCAAGCTGCAGATGGTGCCCCGAAGACGATGTTCCGCCCTGACAAAGGAATGGATTACTGGAATAAACAATGAGCGATACAAAAAAAGAACTAATCTCGTGTCCATGTTGCAGAACTCCCATGTTTACGATGCATGAGAGTTATGAAATCTGTGATGTGTGCGAATGGGAAGATGATCCTGTTCAAAATGAAGATCCCAACTACGAAGGAGGGGCTAACAAATTAAGTCTAAACCAAGCTAGAAAGGAATGGGAGAATCAGCAGTCGAAGTCGTAATTAGTAGCCACAAACAGTGCAACGACGACGGTCAAGAATACTACACGGACGGGAGTTGTTCGGAATAACCCTGCTGATTGGCGTGCTACACGTGATCTTTGGGATGGTTCAGGATACGGAGATATTCTTAGCCCCGCAAACAGAGGGAGCATTGCAAAAGGGAGAACGCCGACAGTAGACGAAAATTGGATTTCATTCTTTCCTGAAGATGCGGGACTTATTGGTGAACGGATACCAATGCACCACATTCAAGGCTCTCCAATAACTGTTCCGCTACCAGCAACAAGGCACTTGGACGCTCACATGCCAGGTGGCTTCAGGTATAACCCCGGTGGGCCTGGTTCAGGCGTGCCTATTTATCCAGCACCACAGTAATAAAAGGAATATGGTCATGTTTATAAATCATCCTCAGCAACAGCTCTTATTCTTCGTCGCCCAAGACTTCGACGATGATCTTAAGGAAGATGTAAGGCAGTTCGTAGATGAACTGCGAGCATTGAGAGATTGGGTGATTAGTCCACCTCTGTTTGTTGATGAGTGCTCGGAGTCGGAACTCGGGACACCTATAAGAACTCTTGGTGGGGCTTTAATGATATACTCGGCGTTGCCGCCAAACGAATTACCAAAGGAAATTGACGTTCGTCATCTTGAAGAAGTTGAGGCGATTGTTGGAAAGATTTCTGATTTTAGCAGAGAGCATGAACTAGCTATCGAATTTAATCTAGATGGTAAGTTCGTAGGCGCTGTGGAAGACGGAAATGCTGACCGCACATTGGTGCAAGGTCTTGTTGGAGAGTGGAAGCGTCACTTGGGGATTAACTGAGTTTGAACGTTATGACTACGATCCTACGCTTCGCCCTGTTCTTCTTGCTGGCACCAGCCTTTGCCATCGTAGCGCAAGCGGCTGGATCGGTTCAGGTTGATTTTTGCGTCGTAGGTGCAAGTTTTCAGACGGAAACCGTTATTCTGGACACCGTTGACGGCGCGAATTGCAACTATGACGCCAGCGACGCACTGTTGCAGCAACGCAGAAGCCTCGACGGAAAGGCTGTCGATGAACATGACCTAGAATCTGAGGCGGTAGGGGCAACAGAACCTCTTTTTTCGTTTTTAGCTGAATTTGTTGCCACAAACAAGATACCGATCAGACAGCAGTATGTTGATGATATAGCAGGACTTCGAGACCTTGGTGTCTCGGCTCGTGGAGCTGGTCAAAATGCTGAAGCTACAGCAAGAATGCTACATGCAGAAAGAAGAGCGCTAGGCGTCCAATACAAAAATCTTACCCCTAAAGCTGAGCTTCAAAGAATCACTGAAAGAAACATAAAGAAATACAACGATCCGTTGGGGCCCTCCGTCGATTGGTTGAGGAGCCAAGGCAAATCATGGGACGATATCATCGAGTCAGCTGGTCGAGCAGGTGGAAAGGATTTGGGGTATTAAAATGAGCGATTTAGTGACTGAAAATATTGGAGCAGAATATGACGACAAAGTTTGGGAGTCGTTGAAATCAGCCATAAAAGAACTTAACGGGAAGGTCGTAGATGAGCAATGGGCGTTAGCGGGTTCCCAAGAATTGGAGTGTTTCGAAGTTTTTATCGAAGGCAGCAAGGTGGAGGTAGAATCAGAAACATATGTGGGTATTTCAATTTCAGGACCCTCACCGCTGATAAAGCGGATTTGTCAGATTATGAACGAATCTTAGCCGCTTAAATGCTAATTATGAACACGATACTACTTGAAGAATTCCTGTCAGAGGATGCAGATTATCACGTAAGGAGCATCTTGGCTGATGCGATCAAAGGCATTGATTTAGGCAAAACTATCGGGTTGAAAGAATTCACTTTCAACCGCTTTAACGTAAAGCTAGACGCAGATGCGAAGAGAGCGATTATTGAGGATGAATTAAATCCTTCGGAAGATGGGGAGTTTTCTTGTAGTCTCAATGAGTTCAAAAACGGATTGAGTTCTGGCAGCTGAAGCATGATTACGATATTGCGATTCATCTTGTTCTTTCTGTTTGCTCCTGTATTTGCAGTCCTAGTGCAAGCGGCTGAAGCAGCTCAACACAGTTTTTCTATCGTAGACGCAGACTTTCGAGCCGAATCGGTTGTTCTGGACAGTGTTGATACTGGAATTTACACCTATGACTCAGTCGGCGCACTGTTGCAGCAACGCAGTAGCATCGACGGCAAAGATGATTCAAGCGGATACGAAGAATTGGAGATATTAGCGGAGGCACAGTCCTTTTTTTCGTTTTTGGCTGAATTTGTTGCCACAAACAAGATAGACAACGTTGTCGATGCGGTTGAGCCGAATCGTATTTATTCTGCAAGAGAGCTCGTCAGGAGATCAGAAAGTCCAAGGATTAATAACGCCCCGAATCCAAATCACAACTTTCCGGAATCGTTCAATTCCGATATATTCCAAGGCAACAAGACGATAGTCAGTGATAGTTATCACCTTTATACTAAGCCAGGGGTATTGAATGGTCGTTCAGGTATGTATGAAATTGGTGTGAAACCTTCTGCCTCAGGGAGAACTGAGGTGATTACTCACAGATTTTTCAGGCCAAATAAAAAGTAGGAATAAGGCGTAACAGGTATGAGTGAATTTGAATATAAGGTTCTTTCCGAGCAGCCTGCTGGTAGCACACCAATTTATATTCCTGGTGAAGCTAGTGGCGGTGGTCGCGATGGGATAATCGTAAAGTTCAATCCCATTAAATGCGCTCCTTGGGTTGGGATATTTGCCTTCGGTGACATGCTCGCTGAAGGGGAATGCAAAGTATACCCTGGGCCTGGATTAAGCCGATTAACTATCGTCGCAAAAGGTGATGCTTACATCGTAAATCCTGATGATCCTAGCGATTTAGTGCGTGTGAAGTCTTGTCCTGCTATTCGTGCTCTAACTGTTGCATCGCTTAGTTTAGTTGTGTTTTATGATTACACAGAATTGGTAGCCTATAATGAAGAAGGTCTTGTTTGGGAGACTGAAAGAATATCTTGGGACGGCATTGAAATAGATGAAGTGAGCGCAAAGGAAATTATTGGTAAAAGCTGGGATGCTCCAAATGAAAGATACGTCGAGTTTAGAGTTAACCTAGACGATGGTCGCCATCAAGGTGGTTCCGCGCCGCCTGAATATCCTGCTTCTTAGCCGCTTCTTCCGATCAATGCCGCAACCCCGATTCGCTTCGCTCATTGCCCTTCGGCGGGACACGGCGGCTCCCGCCCCGTTTGAACGTCCAACTTCCAATCGCCGCCCCGTCCGAACCGCTCCGCCGTGGAGCCCCCTGGCTATGATGGCCTTTGCCGTCTGCCTCGCCCAACTGACGTTATGTCCAATCTTCGCTTAACGGAGCACTCGCACGGTGCCCGTGCTCAAACAGAGCTCCTACGAAGTTTTGACATAACGTCGTGTTGGGCAGTCATCCAGCAAGTCAGCAGGGGGCTCCACGGCTCCGCGCTTCGGTCGGGTCCCCACCGTCTACGTTTTGAGCATCGCGGTCATTCAGTTAGGGCTTCGCCATCCTTTTCAAACCCCCGCGCCCGGGTCGTCGCCCGTTTGAAGCGTTCATCTCCGATCCGA
>Ga0307934_1001947_pt1 | contig 11652 bp, 9 predicted proteins | sample OrgLakmetageno90_FD_201838 | JGI IMG/M metagenome (GOLD analysis project Ga0307934, IMG submission 201838) | Saline water microbial communities from Organic Lake, Antarctica - #90 | ecosystem: Environmental > Aquatic > Non-marine Saline and Alkaline > Saline | place: Antarctica: Organic Lake... | reverse complement strand
TATGAAAGCGATTTTATTTGCTGATATGTTTAGAGGCTCATCTTTGTACTTAGACAAATTTGCAACATATCCATCTTGGGTGGTCAACGCCCACCCTAATGAAACCAGAAATTTACTATAGCTATCAGCTGGTGTGATCTTGGTATATTCACCAGACTCATCAGTATATGGGCTTAATATACCTACCGAATCTTTTTCAACATAAGTATTCAGCCAAATAAAGTTTATATTACTTACACCGATTTTATTTATCAAATCTATATATGTGTGTGTTTTGTAAATATTATCTTTATCGTTTTTATCTAGCGGTGCTACCATATATGTCCAATCAGGGGAAAAGGTCAGCCAAAAATCCTTGTTTAGATCTTTATCTTGAGAAATATCTTTCATCAAATCCGTTATCTTTTGAGCAGCTATAGCTACATTTTTTTTATTAGTTGGGATATCGGAATCACCTAAATCAAAATTAATTCCGTTAAAACCATACTCTTTAAGAATATCTTTTAGCTTGTTTAAATCCACTGACTTCCACTCAATATGAGAAAGCTTACCACCTACAGAAACCAGTATATGCTTGCCTTTAGATTTCATATAGGTAACAAATTCTTTAAATTGCTCAGGGGTATATAGCCTATTTGCACTTCCATTTTCTTGTCTGAAAGAGACCTTAAATCCCTCGCTATCTGTGTATGTTACATTTCCAACTATAATCACATCATGTTTACATACATCTGGGTTTGCATCACAATACTCTTTATCCTTTGGCATAGCTATTTTGATAGGTGTTGTATTTATGTGCTGCCCAGAAACATTAAACGAGCTACTTTTACCCCACAATGGCAAAAACCCAGCAACAACCGCTCCGTTTATTTCATACGATTGCGTAGCACAAATATTGTTGTATATACACTCTCTCAATTCTTTTGCAAAAGTTCCTGGCTGATGCTTAGTATCACCATACAAATCAGCTGCATAGTCTGTATTTAAAGACCAACCGACTATACCTGCAAACCTTGGCTTATGCTTTATCTTTTCTAGCTGAGGGAGCATAAGAGCTATAGCAGACTCTGTGGATAGAGATTCTGTAGCATTGCCATTAGGGTGATATATAGTATTTGTACCACCTGCTAGAGCATTTGTAGGTTCTCCTATCAAAATTTTAGTTGTAAGAGGAATTTTAGAATTTTCGACTATTTTGTTGTAACTTTCTGCAATAAATTCAGGGTCATACTGCGGGTAAACATTGTATTCTTGAACAAAAAGATAATCTATACTGCCTGACGCTATAGCCTTATCATAATCATTACTATGCCCTGTTGTTACAAGCTGGTAATCATTAACTTCTGGCTCTGCTGCTACAATTATATCAGCATCTATCTCTTTTATTTTTTCAGATAACTTACTCAAAAATGATGATGATGTGTATTTTTTTATACTGTATTCAATACCATCTATATTATTCTTTTTAAGAAAAGCCACTATGTTGGCAGCTAATGTGTTTATTTGATCATCAGACATATCTTTGCCTAAAGTTTTAGGATCTGCACTATTACGCTCAACGCCCGGATGAAAAGTATTGGGAACACCGCCTACAGCTAAAAGCACATTTAATCCAAGAGCTTTAGATTCTTTGATTTTCTCAACTGCGGTTTGAGTTTCTATACTGGAAGAATCATCAGAAGTATAAAACCCAATATTTGTACCATAAATCTCACCAAAACCAACAATGACAAGATTATAACCGTCTTCCTTAACCTTTTTCATATCGACACGAGTGGTTGAGCTAGGAGTCCTTATATCCAAGAAACCACCGAGAATCCTCTTAGGCAGCAAACTCTTTGGACTATCAGATTCTTTGGCAAGAGTATTACTATCAGCCTCACCGGCAGTTTCTATAGCAAACGACAAGCCCACACTAGTCATCACTAGTGCTACTGACAATGAAATTTTACTAATTAATTTTCTCATAACTACTTTTTATATACACTAAATACTACTGCTATTATACATAAAATACTTAGAAATGCAGAGTTTACATTAAAGACAATTTGTATTTTATACCTAATTCAATTTTTCAAGATTTCCCAATAGCTAAACTATTTTCAAGATTTCACTAGCTAATAGCAATCAATGCGTTCTCTAAAAGTATAGCTTTGGGCAGAAAAATTTATGAACAAAATTATCTAAACCCTTATAATCAAAAGCTTTAGAGATTGTGGGAATCACCGCTAAAATAGAAAGAAATTTTAGATAAAACTGTAGTGATTAACTGATATTAAGATAAATTATCCGCAGCATCTTCAACACCATCGCCAACATTATCAGCAGCGTCACTGACATTGTCACCAGCTTCGCTCATAGAATCTAATGTTTCATCAACTGGATTGGAGCTAAACATATTTACAGTCGCATGATAGCCGTCGCTTATCCCATTTCCTACTGCAGAGAAACCATTACCTATTGATGTACCTACGCTATGAAAAAATGATGTGCCTTCACCAGCATTCGCAACGCCAACACTAGTTGCTAAAAGTGCTGATGCTAATATAAGTTTTGTCTTTTTCATTGTAATTCTCCTTTGGTTTTAAACCATTTATTTATGAGTTTGTGAATTTGTAGATTTATATTGTAACTATAACAGATCTTTTAAGCTTGCCGCTTCTTTCTCTGCTTGCTCTTTAGTCACACCGTATTTTTCTTGTAAAAAACCAGCCAATTTCTGAGAATCTGCCTTAAACTTTAGAATTTCATCATCAGTCATATCTGCGTACTCTTGTTTTAGCTTAGCTTTTACTTGCTCCCACTTACCTTGGATTTCGTGTTTATTCATACCGTTTCTCCTTAGTTTTAGTTATGGACACATTTTAACTATACAAATATGAGTATATAAATCAAACAAGATTGCAGCAATTTCTCATCTTTTTTGATAGCTCAAAATACTATCAACGACAACTTAATAATCACCCTAATTTCTATAAACTTATTTTCAAGAAAAAAGCATTAAAGACCTTATAGATATTTTACTATAGTGATAATTTGTCAGTTTTGATAGAATCTTATCCAACATAATTTTCATTACATAAAACATTTTCATGGTTACTTTGACTAAAAGAAAACTAAGCCTTTTAATAATATTAACTGTGCTATATGGGGTTTTATCACTCGCAGGGCAAGTAATAGCATCGAAGACTATCGTGATTTTTGGGCTTACAACGACTGCCGGTGTATTTTTTATGTCTGGGACATTCCCAATTAATTCTATCATCACTGAAAACTTTGGCTCTAAAGTAATGAGGGAACTGATATTTTCGACATTATTTGTATTGGCTCTGGTATCTATAGCATTAAATTTCGCAGCTAATACAGTAGGTCTAGATAGCCACTCTGATAGTGCCTTTAAAAGCGTATTTGACTTGACTACTTTGCGTGTTGCTATAGCATCATTCATATCATATTTGGTTAGTGAAAATGTTACTAGCATAGCAACTGTATTTTTAAATGCGTTAAATATTCCTTTTAGATTTATCCGCATGATTTTAGCGGCTTTAGTTGGTGTTAGCATAGATTCTATACTATTTATAAATATTGCATTTCTAGGTGTTTTCGACTTAAACATAATTGGTCAACTTATTTTGACACTAATATTCTTTAAGATACTAATAACTACTATTATCAGCTTTACCCTTGAGACCCCTAGATTGTTTAGAAAACAGCGTACATAATATCAAGATCCATAGCACCACAATAACTTTTACTTATATACATCATAATTACAATATATTTAACTTTAGAAAACAATAGTGCGATACTAGTCACATAGAATAAAAATAAAGAAACAAAAAGGTGACTAAAATGAAAAAACTTACAACTATTACAATTTTATTAGTAGCTACTCTTTTCACCACAAATGCTTTTAGCTACAGTATGAATCAAGTGAATAGTTACAACTCAAATATCTCTCATGCTGCACCTACTATGGAATTGGCTGGGTAAATAATTAGAGTTAAATAAGGACAGCACATCGTACTATCCCTACAACTAGATCTTTATTTCAACCCCTCTCTCTTCTCAAGTGTCTTAGCATACAAGTCTTTATACTTAGCTAGCTTATCTTTTTCAACAGTAACTACCGCTTCTGGAGCTGATGATACAAATCTCTCATTAGAAAGCTTCTTTTCAACTCGCTCGACTTCTTTAGCTAATTTCTCAAGCTCTTTGTCTAGCCTTGCTAGCTCTTGCTTTACATCGACTAAGCCCTCTAGTGGAATATTCAGCTCGATACCCTCAGCAATCTGCGACAATGAAGTCGGTGGAGTAGCATTTACAGTTATAGACTTGATCCTAGCTAATGCTTTTATAAACATTTTAGTAGAGTTCAAAAGCTCTTCACTTTTATTATCAAGTTTTTTAATAATCAGATCAATTTTAAGTGATGGTTTAATACCTACTTCACTACGCATATTTCTGATAGCATTAGTGATAGTTTGCAACCAAATTATAGAATCTGCGGACTTTTGATCTTGAAGATTCTCATCAAACTGCGGATATGCAACATCCATAATTGAGCCTTGAGCATTATCAAGATGAGCTTTTAACTGCTGATAAATGCTTTCAGTAATAAACGGAATAAGCGGGTGTGCTAAAGTTAGAATATTCTCAAGTACTTTTGCTAGCGTATACTTAACGCCATTTTTCTGACTTTCAGGTAAGCTCTCATCATTTAGAGAAACTTTTGCAAACTCAACATACCAGTCACAGTAATTATTCCACACAAAATCATAAATAGTATTTGCCACCAAATCAAAACGATAGTTAGCAATATGTTTATGCACTTCTGCTACAGCATTATTCAACGCACTCCAAATCCATTTATCTGCAATACCTAGCTCGTAGTTATCACAAACTTTGTAGCCATCTAAATTCATCATTACAAATCTTGAAGCATTCCAAAGCTTGTTGCAAAAATTACGATAACCCTCTACTCGCGGAGTATCAAAACTAATATCTCGAGAAGTAGACGCTAATGCAGCAAATGTAAATCTCACAGCATCCGAACCATAAGCATTTATACCTTCTGGAAACTCTTTACGCGTAGCTTTCTCAATCTTTGCCTGCATCTGCGGCTGCATAAGCCCTGTAGTTCTTTTTGCCACAAGATCTTCTAGTGAAATACCATCTATCAAATCAACAGGATCTAGTACATTTCCCTTAGACTTAGACATCTTCTGCCCTTCACTATCACGGATAAGCCCTGTGATGTAAATATCTTTGAACGGTACATCATCCATAAAGTACATACCAAACATCATCATTCTAGCTACCCAGAAAAATATAATATCAAATCCAGTCACAAGCACACTTGTAGGATAGTACTTAGCAAGCTCAGCAGTTTTCTCAGGCCAACCTAGCGTACTAAATGGCCACAATGCAGATGAAAACCAAGTATCAAATACATCGTTATCTTGATTAAGCTCTACGCTATCTTCTAGGTTGTATTTTGTGCGAACTTGCTCTTCTGACTCTCCGACAAAAACATTACCATCGTTATCAAACCAAGCAGGGATTCTATGACCCCACCAAAGTTGGCGAGATACGCACCAATCATTAAGATCACGCATCCATGAGTAGTAAGTATTCTTCCAATTATCTGGCACAAATTTAACTTTGCCCGACTCTACTGCTTCTAAAGCTGGTTTTGCCAATACATCTGCTTTCACAAACCATTGACTTGTAAGATATGGTTCGAGTACTTCGCCTGTTCTATCACCTGTAGGTACTTTAAGATCATGTGGCTCGATCTTATCTAAAAGACCAAGAGCATCCATATCTGCTACAATTTTTTTACGCGCAACAAATCTATCTAAACCGATATAATCTGCTGGCACTTTATCATTTAGATCTGCATCATCAGTTAGGATATTTAGTAATTCAAGATTGTGGCGTTTGCCCATCTCGTAATCATTGAAATCATGAGCAGGTGTAATTTTCACACAACCAGTACCAAAATCTTTCTCGACATAATCATCTGCGATAATCGGGATCTGTCTATTTGTAAGTGGCAGACTTATCATCTTACCAACTAAGTGTGTATATCGCTCATCTTCAGGATGAACTGCTACTGCCATATCTCCAAGCATAGTTTCTGGTCGTGTAGTTGCGATGATGATTTTCTCATCGCTATCAGCTACCGGATACACAAAATGCCAAAGTGAACCTTTCTTATCTATCTGAGCAACTTCTAAGTCAGATACCGCTGTTTTAAGCTTAGGGTCCCAATTTACAAGCCTCTCACCACGATAAGCAAGTCCATCATCATATAGTTTTACAAATGCTTTAGTTACAGCTTTTGATAACCCTTCGTCCATCGTAAATCTCTCACGATCCCAATCTGGAGATGCTCCGATTCTACGCATTTGTGAAGTTATCGTGCCACCTGATTGCTCTTTCCACTCCCAAACCTTGTCTAGGAAGCTTTCACGACCTAAGTCATGGCGAGATATTCCATCAGCATTTAGCTGTCTTTCTACGACCATTTGAGTTGCAATACCCGCGTGATCTGTCCCAGGTTGCCATAGAGTATCTTTACCGCACATACGATTGTAACGAGTAAGGATATCCATCAAAGTCATCTGAAAACCATGACCCATGTGTAGCGTACCTGTCACATTTGGTGGGGGTAGCATTACTGCAAATTTCTCAGCAGAATCAGAATTGCCACAAGCAAATTTACCGCTTTCTTCCCAGTTTTTATAATTAGTTTGCTCGATTTCTTTTGGATTATAATTTTTATTTATTTCTTGAGTCATGATACAACCGTAAATGTGTAGGGCACCTTTAAAAACTCTGTGTATGCAGATTAAATAGTTTCAAATTTATCACAACAAGGCGAAAATTGCGGGCAATAGTATATCTATTGCTAAAATTTGCAACGCAGATGTGGTGAATTTGGACATTAAGATGCTTGTTCATGAGTTATTAGAGGTGCCCTGTAGCTTATTAGAAAATTTATGAGGGTAATTTTAGCAAGAATTACTAGAAAAATACAGATAATAGATAAAACACAAAATTAGTACTTTATCTATTATCTATTAACATAGGTTCTTGGCTTTAATTAATGAAGTCAAGTTTATTTATAGCACAAAAAGGAAATAATCATGTTTAAAAAATATTTTGAAGAAGCAAATGAAAGACGCAAGAAAAATAAGGAGATAATAAAAGAAAAAGGTTTAGGTAACTTTTTAAAAGAATTTTACTTCGGCGATTCTAATACTAAACAATTTAGTTTTATGGGCTTCATTTTTAGTTTATTATACTTTTCAGGAAAAAACTTTAAATTAGCACTTAAGATATCTGTTATTTACCTGATTATATGTTTTATTGTTGACTTGCTTTGTTTCAATCTAGGTATTAGCTGGTCTGTAATAGATACAGTTCTTCTTCTAGGAATTTCTTTATACTGTGCAACAACGGTGGTTAAAGAAACAAGTTTCAAAAACAAAACTTTCAATTGGAAAAATTTTGGTTTGTTTATACCCATCTATATTGTATTACTACTAATTTTCGCTATGCTGACTCCACAAGCAGATATCTTAGCGACAAACAATAACATTAGTACTAGTACAAATGAAAAGCAAAAAACAAACATCAAAATAACGAAACAAATAAAAGATATTGATGACAAATTAGATGTCATAGCTACACCAAATACAGATACTAGTACGAATGAAAAGCAAAAAACAAACATCAAAATAACGAAACAAATAAAAGATATTGATGACAAATTAGATGTCATAGCTACACCAAATACAGATACTAGTACGAATGAAAAGCAAAAAACAAACATCAAAATAACGAAACAAATGAAAGATGTTGATAGATTCATCTCAACTTATATTTGTAGTCCTAAAGATATTGCTTTTGCCATTACAGGTCTAAAAATGTGCTATGATGTTGGTTACAATACAGATCCAAGTAAAACTTACAATATTTTAGCCAAAGTTATTAATAGTGCACCCAACGACAACCCTTACACTAAGAAGTACTCTCTAATTATTCCTGCAGATGTAAAAAAACTTACTGAATATTACGATAATAAATTTAACTGGCAGGTTACTGTTGATGATGATAAAGTTAAAGATATATGCAAGAGATTAGAGTATATGTATCCTGACATGATACGAGATTTTCAGATTTCTCTTACTCAAATTAGAAATATCTAGAACTAAAAGATTTTTAAAATCGTAATAACTTTTATTTTTGTCAAACTGAATTAATAGAAACCTATCAAAATAGATAAAGTAACTACAAGCAAGGAATAACTATTGGTGTTATCTCGACACTTACATTTTAGAATTACTTACCTCTAAACCTGCCTTTTTATAAAACATATATTTCTTACGCGAGCTTGCTAAAGGCTTGTCTGCTTGATAGACAATTTCTGTTAGCTTAGATATTTTGATTTTAGAGTTGTCTATCGCTATATCCATCAGATTAATTAACTCATCAAATTCTGAAAGAATAAACATATTATCAGTTATCAATACAGGTATATTTGTATGAGAATTGTATTGCTTTGAGCTTATAGCACAAAAATGAGGCAAAAAATTTTCTGTATCTGCTTGCCATAGCTTACTGTCTAGCTCTTTTGCTAAACCTTGTGGTGCAAGGATCGCTATCTTTTTACTATGACTATAGTTAGCCTGCAGGTATTCACAGATATTATTTAAAACATCTACGATACTATCCGTTTGAAAAATTTGAAATTCAACTTTCATTTGAGTTTATCTCAATAGATGCTTCTATAGCTTTTTGTAGAGCTTTTGTAGCATCAAGTATACTCATGCTTGGAGTGCCTTTTTTACCAATAGTCTGAATAGGTGCGTATGGCACATGTATAAATCCACCAATCTTATTTGGATATTTTGACGCAAATAAGCTTAACAAATGATACATCACATGGTTACAAACATAAGTACCCGCAGTATTAGAAATGTTCGCAGGAACTCCTGCCTTATTCATTGATTCAACTATCTTACTTATAGGTAAAGTTGAGAAGTATGCTACATCTCCCTTAGGCGAAATTTTACTCTCATGTGGCTGATAACCGTCATTATCCGCTATCCGAGCATCATCTACATTTATAGCTACTCGTTCAACACTTACTGCCGAACGACCACCTGCTTCACCTACATTTATAACTATATCAGGGCTGTATTTGATAATGAGCTTATCAAGCTCTTTAACAGAACCATGAAAGTCTACAGGTATTTCTTTTTTGATTATTTTCGCACCATCAATCTCATTTGGCAAACCTTTCACCGCCTCAAAAGATGGATTGATTTTCTCACCACCAAATGGTGCAAATCCTGTGATTAAAACAGTTTGCGAATACCCGAATGTACTTATAAATAAAGTGACCGCTATTATAAAATACTTTTTCATTACCAACCTTTTATCTTAATCATACAAACCTTTGATTTGCTCATGTGATTTTTTCTTGTTTTTTGCTTTATTTGCACTAACTACCATCTTTAATAGCTCTGCATAATCATCAAAGCTCTTATCTGAATACATAGCAGCATTTAGATTTTTAAGTATAGGCTTTAGTTCTGGTACCATCTCTGCGATGTTAAGTATAGAGAATATTTCTTTGTCAAACTTTGTACTTGCCCAACCAATCAATGCTTTTTGCAATTCAGCATTATCTTTCTTGCTACAAGCTTTCTTTACATCTTTGATACTGTAATTAGTATTAGTGTCATTTTCTACAGCATCACTATCTTTTGCTTTTTTAGGCTTAGAGAATTTACATTTCAAAAGCAGTAGTATAGTTACAAACCAAAGTACAGCCAGTCCAATAGCTACCTTTTTCCAAAAAGGATCAATCACAATCTTTTCTACAACTTTTGTAGAGTTCGGTGCTATAGAACCTAGAAAATCAGTATTTGCAATATTACCTTTTTTCACATCAAACTTTTTTGCAGCAATTTTTGCAACTTTTGACTTGTGTGTATCTACATCATACCACTTCAAACCAAGAGCAGGAACCTCCGCAACACCATCTTTAGTCGGCATATAGCCAATCTTATAGGTAGCAGTACCTGTTAGCTTGCCACCTTTCTCAAGGTTTTCTAATACTGGCTTTTCCGCATATACATTAAAATCATCTACAGATTTAAAATCTAATTTAGGAATATCACTACTAAGTACACCTTTCGCTGTTATCTTAACTGTTCTAGTAATCAGTCCACCTGTTGTTACATTTTTATCGTCAGACCAAGCATCTATCATTTTTACATCAGATGACGGGAACCAATCTTTTATACTTATATTTTTAGGTATAGGTTTCACATTAAGCGTATGAGATTTTGTAGACACAAATTTTGTCTTAACTCCAAGCTGTCCAAAACCGTTAGACACAGTAGCTTCTAAAACCATAGGTGGGATAGTTATTTTGCCGGTAGCATGAGGCACAACAAGAAAGCTTTCCTCTACCACATCGTATAAATTACCATTGATTCTTTTTTGATAAGTCAATCTATGATCTGTTGTGCGAAGTTCTGATTTATCTATCTTAAACGGCTTTGGTTGTAAGCCTAGTATCGGTGTAGAATAATACAGCTTTAGAGTATAAAGTACAGGCACATTTATATAGCTACTATCGCTAGCAATAGTACTTATAGCAAACATATCTTGATACTTATCTTCTTCATCGTTAGATAATGCTTTTGCTACATTTATAGCTATTGGCTTTGTATACTCTCCACCAATTCTTATCGCAGGAATAGTTAGTTTGCCAGTTTTATTTGGCATTATTGTAACTATCATATCGTATTGAGCGGAAGTCTTACCGTTTATAGTGCTTACTTTACTGCTAGTACTAGCATTGTATACCGTAAAATCTTTATCTAGAACATCTAAACTTGGTTTAGTATTGAAGTTTTCAAGATGCAGCGTAAGGTCTATAGTCTCGCCATTTTCGATATCAGCTCTACTTATGCTTGCTGATACGGTTGCAAAGCTCACAGATACACTGAACAACACTAGCGAAATCAAAACACCTGTTTTTTTAATTAGATTAACTTTCACAATTAACTCCTATTACCCTTACTATCTTTTTTAAACATATCGCTTATCACACATAAACTGTCATGCTGAACTTGTTTCAGCATCTCACGATAAATATTGATTCTATTGAGATCCTGCACTTCGACTATACTTAGTGACCGAGTTCAGGATGACAAATAATTTAAATATTTTTTTCTATTCTTTATACCAACAATCGCAACACAAGATAAGGTACTCTTACTTAACTTTTTGTTATTCTCTGATAATCTCGCTTAAACTTATGTCTTAATAGCCCACCTGGATCATCATCAATCATGGCTAGAAGTTTATTTGCTTCTTTTTTATTCATCTCATCTTCACGGGCTTTCGCGGTATTAGCTTCTTGCTCTTTTGTATCTTGACCTTTCTGATCTTTCTGATCCTTTTGATCTTTTTGATCTTTTTGATCTTTTTGATCCTTTTGATCCTTTTGATCCTTTTGATCCTTTTGATCCTTTTGATCCTTTTGATCCTTTTGATCCTTTTGATCCTTTTGATCCTTTTGATCCTTTTGATCCTTTTGATCCTTTTGATCCTTTTGATCCT